>Ga0209992_10000255_pt1 | contig 73508 bp, 57 predicted proteins | sample 2SBtaG_2_FD_182564 | JGI IMG/M metagenome (GOLD analysis project Ga0209992, IMG submission 182564) | Deep subsurface microbial communities from Kolumbo volcano to uncover new lineages of life (NeLLi) - 2SBTROV12_ACTIVE470 metaG (SPAdes)... | ecosystem: Environmental > Aquatic > Marine >... | reverse complement strand
GCTCGTTTGTCCCAGCCACAATGACTGGTATCGGTCCGATGGATCAGGTCGGCCAGTTTGCGACAGATCGAGCCTGAGGTGGGTGCGATTGGTGGTCTGCGACACCGGGGCTCGGTCGAGACGACGGGCACTCGGCCCGGTTCTGTCGTCGCCCACCGCCGCGACGGCGGATGGCGGCCCCCGGCGGATCGGCTCGTGGCCTGCGGCTGCATGGGCAGACGCAGGCCGGCGATCGTGGTGGCCGTCGCGGTGCTGAGGGCGACGTAGAAGGTGTGCAGCACGGCGGTCCACGACGGTCGCTCGCCGTCGGAGGCGGATCGCCGGACACGATGCAGTGCCAGGATCGTGTAGGCGATCCGGCGCAGCAGAATGACGTTGACGATCGCCTCGGGAGCGCGCACCCATGGCCGGTCGTCTTCACGCAGGATGCGGTCGAAGGTGTTGTGGCACTCGTTGTCGACTGCCCACCTGCGGCGGATGATGGTCGCCCACTGCGCTCCGTTCATGGCGTCCGCCGCGAGGCACGACACGTAGAAGCGGTCCTCGCGCGTGGTCTTCTCGGTGGTCTTGTCGAGCGTCTCGCTTTGGACCCGGATGCCGGTCTGCAGGCCCGGGTATTCGACGTAGTCGGCGCCGAAGCCGAACCGCTGCTGGCGGCGGCCGACAAGGTCGCGGCCATGCTCACGGGCCTGATTCGTAAGCACAGCGGCACCCGTGAGGGTGTGAGTTCGGGTTCGGCTCGGGTTCGGGTGGCCCGGACCGGCCTATCGCTCAGTCAGCGACTTCCAATCGGGCCGGCGAAACGAGCACGATCAGGCAGTAGGTGTCAGCGCCGTCGCGTACAGAGTCTTGAGCTCTTGCCCTGCCTCGCGAATGGATGCGAGTCGGACGATCGGTCGATGTCCCGCCCAGCGTGCGACGCGCTCGTCGACGCGTACGTGGCTGCCCGGTCCCACATTCAGCAAGCCGATCAGGTCCAGCTGCGGCGTATCGCCGAAGTCGATCGGATCGTCGGCACGCTGGCCCAGGACCGCGGCGCGGATCTCCAGGTGCGGCTCTGGAATGCGTTCGAGCGCGGAATTCATCTGCGCGAGGACGTCGAGCAGGTGGTTGATCGCGCCGCGCTCATCGCCTTCACACGGCATTCGGACTTCGATGTGTGGACCGTTTGGTCCTGCGACGTGGGCGCCGAGGTCTTGCAACTCCGTCAGAGTCCCGGCCATGACGTGGCGAACGATCTCCTCGATCGCGCGTGGCCCATAGATCGTACCGCTGTCGAATACCTGCCGCACCTCGACAAACGCCCGCAGAGACGGAAGCCCCTGGGATTGCGGTGCCGCGGCGATGTCGGTTCCGCGCATCGGCGCCGCGCGGAGATGTTCGGGCGTGTGCCGTCGTAGCACCTTCGCCCCGGCAGGCCGTACACGGGTTCGAGCCCGACGTGCCTCGGACCGCAGGCGCTCGCGGTATGCGGCTCGGATCCCACGCAGCTCTTCGCGCGCGGCTCGTGTCGACTCGTGGCGGAGCTCCGGCGCCTTTTCCAAGAGGCGTTGGACCCACTTCTGCAGGCCTTCGGGGACGGCATGCTGGCCGAGTCTTTCGTGCAGGCCAGGAGGCACGGCGAGCATCTGCTGGTGGCACAGATCGATCGGCGACTCACCGACAAATGGTGGCTCGCCCGTCAGTAGCTCATAGGTCACGCAGCCCACGAGGTAGAGATCGGTCTTGTGGTCCACCGACTTGCCGCGGACCTGCTCGGGGCTCATGAACGCGGGCGTTCCGAGCACAACGAAATCATCACCCTGTTCCACGTCACCGGGCGCTTGCGCGATGCCGAAGTCGACCAGTTTGCAGCGCCCAGCTCCGCCGTCGACCATGACGACGTTCTCTGGTTTGACGTCGCAGTGGACGATGCCCGCATCGTGGCAAGCCGCGAGCGCCGCTAGCAAACCGTCGAGCACTTCGAGCCCGAGCTGAATCTCGACGCCGCCGTCAGCGGCGACAACGCGCTCACGAACGCTCTCGCCGGGAACGAACTCCATGTCGATGATGAGCATCCCGTCGCGCGTCGGCCCGAACCTGTGGAGCATTGCGACGGATGGATGGTTCACGTTTCGCATCATGCGCGCTTCGGTGAAGAAGCGACGAGCGCTTGCCGCATGGCTGGCGTAGCGCGCGTTGAGTACCTTGAGCGCCACTTCGCGATCGGTGATGCGGTCCCACGCCCGAAATACCGATCCCATGCCGCCGACGCCAATCAGGTCGAGCAGCTCGTAGCGGTCATCGAGAACGTCACCGGGAGCGCCTTCGAACGGTTCGACGACCTCGAGCTTGCCGCCGCAATCGGGACATTGCCGTCGCTGACCGCCGAAATGACTGGCGCATGTTCGGCAGAACAGCAAGTCGCGCTGAATCTCGTCCGTTTGCATGCCCGAATCCGTGCGGGGAAGGGCGCCGTCGTGCGTTTATCGGCCTTCCGCATCGAACGTAGTTCCACGTGGTGTGTTGGCAAAAAAATCGTGGCCTGCTGGCAAAATCCGAACGCGTAGGCTAAGCAGCGCCGCATGCGCATCTTGGTGACCAACGACGACGGCATCACCGCCCCGGGCATCGAACTGCTGGCCCGGCTGGCGTCTGCTCGCGGCGAAGTCTGGGTTGTGGCGCCCGATGCCGAACGCAGCGGCGTCTCCCACGCCATTACGCTGTACCGCCCGCTGCGCATCCACGAAGTCGCCAAGCACCGCTTCACCTGCGACGGCACCCCGACCGATTGCGTGTACCTCGCCATCAACCAGATGGGCCTCCGCCCGGATCTGGTCCTTTCCGGCATCAACGCGGGCCCCAATCTCGCCCACGATGTTCTCTATTCAGGGACCGTATCGGCGGCGCTCGAAGCCGCCCACTGGGGGGTTCCGTCGGTCGCGCTCTCCCATTGCGCCGGCGACACGCGCCTGCTCGCCCGTTTGCCAAACGTGGTCGACAAGATCCTCGACACCGTCGTTCCGATCGCCCGGAAGACGCGGCGCGCCATCAACGTCAATCTGCCCAGCGCCGCCAAGCTCCCGTACGCCGGCATTCGCGCGGCCCGCCTGGGGCACCGCGTGTATTCCAACGAGGTCCACGAGCGCACCGATCCCCGCGGCCGTCGCTACTACTGGATCGGCGGCGCCAAGGTGCAGATGAACGACATCCCGGGCAGCGACTGCAACGCGGTTCGCGACAACTTCGTAAGCGTGACCCCACTCGGCGACGACTTGACGCTCTACAAAGAGCTGCCCGAGACCGGCGCCATGCTCGATTCCATCTCCGACATGCCGCTTGGCATCGACGCACCCCAAGCCGATAGCGATGGCGCCCCGGCACTGCCCGGCATCCCCTTTGAGTAACCGGCGGAGACTTCCATGAACATCGACAAGGCCCACGCACTCATTCGCGACGTCCCCGATTTCCCGAAGCCGGGGATCGTGTTCAAGGACATCGCGCCGCTTCTTCAAGACGCAACGGCCTGGAAGCTGGTGACCGAGGCCATGGCCGAAGCGATCGCCGCATGGCGCCCCGACGTCCTGGTCGGCATCGAGTCGCGCGGCTTCTTGTTCGCAGCCCCGATCGCCTACCAGCTGGGAACGGGCCTTGGCCTTGTCCGCAAGCCCGGGAAGCTGCCGTTCAACGTACTTCGGCAGGAGTACAGCCTCGAATACGGCACCGACGCGATCGAGATGCATACCGACGCGGTTCGAAGGGGCCAGCGGGTCGTTGTGGTCGACGACGTCCTGGCCACCGGCGGCACGGCGGCAGCTTGCGGAGATCTCGTCGCCCAGGCCGGCGGTGATGTCGTCGGATACGCGTTCATGATCGAGCTCGGTTTTCTCAACGGCCGCGCGAAGCTCCCAACCGACGCGCCCACGTTTTCGCTTTTCGATTACTGAAAGCGCCAAGTTGCGGGCATCTGCTAGAATCCCGCCTCCTTCGAGCCGTCTACTCATCGGCATGGCCGCATGATTCGTTTCGCATCGATTCAGCTCGTTTTCGTCCTCCTCGCCATCGGCGCCGGTTGTGGGGAGACGTCCGACGATTCCGGATCCGCCGGCGGCGGCGCAGCCAGCGACATATTCGCGCTGCCCGAGACCATGTTCGGCGACAGCGGGCCCACCTTTGGCAAGGACGTCGGCGCGAAGGACACAGCTGAGCTCTGTGACTTTCCGGCCACGCCCGAGCCCGGCGATCCGGGTTCGGTGTGCGACAAGCCGACCGATTGCGATTCGGGCTATTGCATCAAGACAGCGGCCGGAAAGATCTGCACCCGCACGTGTGTCGATTGTTGTCCCGATGGGTTCGCCTGCGAGCAGCTCGAAGGGACCGACACCGTCTTCCTGTGCCTTGCGACGCAACAGGCGCTCTGTCGTCCCTGTGTGACCGACAAGGAGTGTGCCGAGCTCTCCAAGGACTCGATCTGCGTCAACTACGGCGCTGGCGGGAGCTTCTGCGGCGGAGGATGCGCCACCGACGATGACTGCCCCGCCGCGTATAGCTGCCAAGATGCCACTGGCGAGAAAGGAAGCGCCAAGCAGTGTGTCCTCAAGACCGGTGAGTGCGCGTGTTCGCCCGCCGCTTCCCAGGACGGCGCCGCCACCACCTGTTGGATCAAAACCGACTCGGGCACGTGCACCGGACAGCGCAAATGCGGCGCGAAGGGACTTTCGGCCTGCGATGCGCCGACGCCGGTCACCGAAGCGTGCGACAAGCTCGACAACGACTGCGACGGCGAGACGGACGAGGGCTTCAGCGGTCTGGAGACCTGCAACGGCATCGATGATGACTGCGATGGCGAGATCGACGAAGAGGGCGCGAGCGGCTGCAAGACGCTGTACATCGACAAGGACAAGGACGGGTTTGGCGACGAGGCCCTCGCCGACAAGAAACGCTGCCTCTGCGCGCCCGATGCGGACCACACCGCGCTCAAGACCGGCGACTGCGATGACGGCGACGCAAAGCTGTTCCCCGGGGCGCCTGAGAGCTGCAACGACCTCGACGACGACTGCGACGGCAAGACCGACACCGCTTGCGACGAGGACCACGACGGTTTCTGTGCTGCGAAGGCGACCGTGGTCGGGCTGCCCAAGGCGTGTACCAAGGGCAAGAACGACTGCGACGACGCGGACCCGGCCATCCACCCCAAGGCGACCGAGTCTTGCAACAAGATCGACGACAACTGCGACGGAACAACCGACGAAAAGGATGCGACCGGTTGCAAGGCCTTCTTCGAAGACGCCGATAAGGACGGTTTCGGGGCTGGAACTGCCAGCTGCCTGTGTTCGGCGACCGGCTTGTTCACGTCTGCGACCGCGACCGACTGCAAGGACAAGGACGCAGCGGTCAATCCGTCCAAGATCGAGATCTGCAACAACGGCAAGGACGACGATTGCGACGGCACCGTGAACGAGGAGGGGGCCAAGGGTTGCACCGACTACTACGAAGACAAGGACGGCGACGGCTTCGGCGGCGGCAAGGCGCGATGCTTGTGTGGGCCATCCGCGACCCACACCGTGCTCAAGGGCAAGGACTGTGACGACGCCAGCAAGAAGGTCAGCCCCGCCGCGACCGAGCTGTGCAACGGCAAAGACGACGACTGCAACGGCAAGACCGATGAGCAGGACGCGTTTGGCTGCTCCAAGCACTACTTCGACGGCGACGGCGACGGGTTCGGTGACGTCAAGAAGCTGCTCTGCCTGTGCGCGCCGTCAGGTTCCTACAAGACGCTCACCGCTGGCGACTGCAACGATCTCAAGGCCGCCATCAAGCCCGGCGCCAAGGAGCTGTGCAACGCGATCGATGATGACTGTGACGGCAAGACCGATGAAGACGGGGCGACCGGCTGCAAGCCGCATTTCGTCGACGGTGACGGCGACGGATTCGGCGATCCCGCGTCTGAGAAGTGCCTCTGCAAGGCGACTGGCGCTCACAAGGCGCTCACGGGCAAGGACTGCGACGACAAGAAGAAGGGCGTCCACCCGGCCGCGAAAGAGGCGTGCAACAAGCTCGATGACGACTGCGACGGGAGCACCGACGAAGCGTCAGCCGCAGGTTGTAAGCCGTTTTTCCAAGACGGTGATGGCGACGGATTTGGCGACGTGAAGATCGCCAAGTGCTTGTGCCAGGCCACGGCGCCGTACACCGCCAAGCAGCCCGGCGACTGCAACGACAAGGCCAAGCCGGTCAATCCCAAGGCGACCGAGAAGTGCGACGGCATCGACAACAACTGCAACGGCGCCACGGACGAGCAGGGCGCTGTCGGGTGCCAGAAGTACTACGCCGATCACGACAAGGACAACGTGGGCGACGCGACCCTGGCTCCTCGCTGTCTGTGCAAACCCGGCAACCCGCACGCCGCGCTCAAGGCCGGCGACTGCAACGACAAGGACAAGACCATTTGGCCGCTCGCTCCCGAGCTTTGCGACAAGAAGGACAACGACTGCGACGGCGTGACCGACGAGCCGGGCGCCAAGGACTGCACGACGTTTTATTTCGACGGCGATGGCGACGGATGGGGGCTCAAGTCCGCGAAACAATGCGCCTGTCAGCCGATCGGGCCGTACAAGGCCAAGCAGCAACACGACTGCAACGACAGCGACAAGTCCATCAGCCCAGGCGAGTCCGAGCAGTGCGACAGCAAGGACAACGACTGCGACGGCAAGACCGACGACAACGTGGGCAACACGGCGTTCTACACCGACAAGGACAACGACGGTTGGGGCGTCGGTGCGGCCAAGAAGATGTGCAAGCCGCAGGGCGTGTTCAGGGCGACCAAGAGCGGCGACTGCGACGACAACGACAGCCAGCGTTTCCCGAACAACCCCGAGATCTGCGACGACAAGGACAACGACTGCAACAAGCTCGTCGACGACGGCGGCGTGGCCAAGAAGGTCTACTACAAGGACGGCGACGGCGATGGTTTCGGCGTCACCGGCCTCAGCAAGAAGCTGTGTTTGCCCGACGCGCCCTACACAGCGACCAAGGGCGGAGACTGTGCAGACAACGACAAGACCGTGCATCCGGCGGCGCAAGAGATCCTCTGCAACAAGAAGGACGACGACTGCAAGGGCGGCGACAAGTGCGTGACGTGCACGGGTACCTGCGCTGGCAAGTGCGGCAAGAACACGCCGGCTGGAGTCGAGTACAAGCAGACCTGTCTCATCGTGCTCGGCATCACGGTCTGTTACCCGCCCGTCGCCTTCAACTGCTACTGCGATAAGCTGTGCGCGCCCAACGGCGACTGCTGCAAGAGCTACACGACGTGCTGCAAGTAGCGGGATTCTGAGCGGTCCTGTCGGTTCCTCGAGCCGCCGCCATGCCCCCCCCAAAAACGATCGACTGCTCCCCCGCAAAATCGATCGACTGCGCCGTTGACACCCCGTTGGCGGTATGTCTAACTCCCCGAGCCTTTGTATGACGCCCAGCGGTGGGCTCGTCGAAACAGCGCGCCGGGACATCCGTACCCCGGGGCGTTGGACCCTCAGTGGGGTCATTCGACACCACCGGGCACAGCTCGAGACGCCATGAGTCAGTTCGAGGTCATTCGCGATATCGGCGAGTCCCTCAAGGAGCTCCTCAAGGACTCCTTTAAAGCGAACGGCTTCACCACGGTGAGCGTCGGTAGCGAGCGTCCAAAGAAAGACAACATCAAGAACCTGCCGACGGTGAACCTGTTTCTGTATCACGTCGGCTTCGCCCAGAATTACCGCGAGCGCACCGATGCGCTGGTTTCGACCCACACCAAGCAGGGCAACATCGTCGAGTTCTTTCGCGACGGCCCGGTCTACTTGAACTGCTACTTCGCGGTTTCGGTGTGGGGCAACAGCCCGAGCGAGGAGAACCTGCTCCTCGGCCTCGTGGTGAAGTCCTTTCTGGAAAACACGATTGTCGAGGGCCAGGCGCTTAAGGGCGACAGCTGGTACCCCGACGACAAGATCAACGTCCATCCGAACTTGCAGGCCGATCAAAACGACCTGATGAGCTTTTGGCGGTCGATGAACGAGGAAGTGCGGCCCACGTTGTTTTACTTCGTGCGGTTTCGCGTCGAATCGGACCGGAGGACGTCACCAGTCCGCCGCGTCGTGGCCAAGGAGATCGCGCTCAACCGATAGGTTCGGAAGGGCGCCCTGCGAGGCCGCCGCGGTCGGTATTGTCAGCGTCCGCGGTCGAAATCAAAACGCCTTCGGAGTTTCCGAAGCGAGTTACAACCAGCCCCGCCCGACGAGGAATACTCGGGCAGCCGATAACGGTGCATGGGGCGCAACCTGGAGTGAGAGGCAACTATGGCGACTTCTTATCTGTCTCCCGGTGTCTACGTCGAGGAAGTCGACCGCGGCACCAAGCCCCTTGAAATGGTCGGCACCAGCACGGTGGCGTTCCTTGGCGAGTGCGCGGTCGGTCCTGTCAACGAGCCGATTCTTTGCACCAACTGGTCGCAGTTCACAAAGCACTTCGGTGACTTCCAGAACAGCGAGTATCTCGCGCATGCGGTCTACGGTTTCTTCAACAACGGCGGTGGCCGTTGCTTCGTGCTCAACGTCGGCAACTGGGACGAGATTTCCAAAGGCGGCGGCAAGGGCAAGGACAAGGACGCCGCTCCGAAGTTCGCCAGCAAAGCTGCGCTGTACATCGGCAGTGACAACGGCCCCGGTACGCGTACCGGTCTCAAGGCCCTTGAGGACGTCGACGAGGTCAACGTCGTGGCCGCGCCCGGCCAGACCGACCCGGTGATCCAAGACGCGGTTCTGACGCACTGCGAGAGCATGCGCTACCGCTTCGCGATCATGGACAGCCCCGAGGTCATCGAGAAGGGTGGCGTCGACAAGCTGCCCAAGCCGCGCGACAGCAAGTACGGCGCGTACTACTTCCCGTGGGTTGAGGTTTACGATCCCTTCAAGGGCAACATCTTCATGCCGCCCAGTGGCTACATGGCCGGCATCTACGCCCGCAGCGACGCTGAGCGTGGTGTCCACAAGGCTCCGGCGAACGAAATCGTCCGCGGCGCCATCGGCCTGCGCTACAACATCACCCGCGGCGAGCAGGACCTGCTCAACCCGAAGGGAATCAACTGCATCCGTGAGTTCCCCAACCGCGGCATCCGTGTTTGGGGTGCGCGCACCGTTTCGTCCGACGCCTCCTGGCGTTACGTCAACGTGCGTCGTCTCTTCAACATGGTCGAGCAGAGCATCGAACTCGGCACCCAGTGGGTCGTCTTCGAGCCGAACGATCATCGCCTTTGGAAGCGCGTCACGCGTGACATCGGCGCGTTCCTGCTCCGCTTGTGGCGTCAGGGCGCTCTCTTCGGCAAGAGCCCGGAAGAGGCGTTCTACGTCAAGTGCGACGAAGAGACGAACCCGCCCGAGGTGATCGACGCTGGTCAGATGATCTGCGAGATCGGCATGTGCCCCGTGAAGCCCGCAGAATTTGTGATCTTCCGCATCGGTCAGATGCCCGCCGGCGGCGACGTCAGCGAGTAAGCGACATGACATTGCGGGGCGGTCGGATCGTTTGCATCCGGCCGCCCCGCTTGTCGTTTGGGGCCCGATCGTACAAAACCTCGTCCCTGGGCGCTGGCCTGATGCCGCGCTGAATTGGCGGAGACACAATGGCTTTTAAGACCGAATTCGAGTTCACCCTGCCGCGCGGCGTCATCGACAAGGATGGCAACGTGCACCAGAAGGGCGTCATGCGCCTGGCCACGGCCAAAGATGAGATCTTGCCGCTGCAGGATTATCGCGTGCAGAACAACCGCGCGTATCTCGTCATCATCCTGCTGTCTCGTGTCATCACGAAGCTCGGCAGCCTGTCATCGATCAACCCGTCGGTTATCGAAGGCATGTTTTCGACCGACCTGGCGTACCTGCAGGACTTCTACCGTCGCATCAACGAAGAAGGCACGGCGATGATGTCCGTGTCGTGCCCCGAATGCGGCCATAAGCACGAAGTCGACACCGGAGCCGGCTCGGGGGAATCGTAAGCTACCCCCTGGATCGCCTCTACCAGGAGGTAGCGTATATCGCCTACCACTTCCATTGGTCGCTCGACGAGGTCCTCGAAATGGAGCACAAAGAGCGCCAGACCTGGGTCAAGGAAATCTCCGAGATCAACAAGGAGATCAACAAGTCCCGCAAGTAGCGGGTCCCGGGTCGTGCAGGGGTCGAGAGGCCGTCTCCCTGTACACCGAATATCGACAGACGCTCCTTAAGAAGGGCGTTGTCGATCCCTTGACCATCCGACAACGATATCGGTCTGAGTGTTTCGGGCCGCAAGCGCGTCGGACACTTGGAGCGAGCCATGGTCGACATCCGACCGCCCGGCGTCTACGTCGAGCGCACCCAGGCCGCCAACCCTTCACTTCAGCTGCTCCCCAGCGGTGTTCCGTGCTTCCTGGGGCTGACCGAACGCGGGCCGACCAACGAGCCGGTGATGGTTCGCAGCCTGCGCGAATTCCACGACACCTTCGGATCGCTGGACGTTGGCAACTACACCGAACCCGCGGTCGAGGGCTTCTTCCTCAACGGCGGCAAGGAATGCTACGTCCTGCGCATCTGCCACCTGTTTGAGCGCGGCCGCAAAGAGATCGCGACGAAGGCATCGGTGCGCCTGCGCGACAAGAACAAGGCCAATACATTAACAGTGTCGGCCCGCGCAGAAGGCATGTGGGGCAACGGCATCAAGATTACGGTCAGCTACCCGCCGCCCAAGGTCTCCACCTTCATCACCGTCGACGCCAAAGAGGGCGATACCTCGGTGATGGTCAAGAGCACCTACGGCTTCGCGCGCGGATCGCTCGTGAAGATCGACGACGATGTGCGCGCTCCGTCCTACCGCATTCTGACTCGCGTCGACGGCCGAACGCTCCAGTGGGACCATCGCGAACCGCTCGAGCGCGAGTTCAAATCGATGGCGCCGACGATGATCGAGCCGGTGGGGTTCGATCTCATCGCCGAGACGCACAACGAGCGCGAGGTCTTTCGCGGCCTGAACCTGCAGCGCAACTCGCCGTGGTTCGCCGAACGCGTCATCAACGGCAACAGCAAGCTGCTCGAAGTGACCAACCTCGACTCGGCGTCGTCGATGCCCGAGAACCTGCCGGTCGCGGTCGAAAAGAACCTGCTGGAGGGCGGCACCGACGGTCTCTATACGGTCACGGCCGAAGATTTCCTCGGCGCCGACCTCGGACCCGGTAACCGCTACGGTTTGGCTGGAATCGCCGAGCTCGACGCGATGGACCTGCTCGTGGCGCCCGACCTGGTCTGGTGTCTGCAGAACTCGTCGGGCTTCAAGTCGGTCAAGGACATGGAGATCGTCCAACAGGCGATCGTTACCCAGTGCGAAGACCAGAAGAACCGATTCGCGATCCTCGATTTCCCGCCCGATCAGAAGCCGCGCGGCGCGATGCAGTGGCGGCGACTCTTCAACTCATCCTTCGCCGCCTTCTACTACCCGTACGTGATCCCGGTGGGTTCGCACGATCGCAAGCCGATGCCTTCCAGCGGCCATGTAGCGGGTGTTTATGCCCGTTGTGACCACGATATGGGCGTTTATCGGGCTCCAGCCAATGAAATCCTCGAAGGCGTCGTCGATTTGGAACTGTTCTTGCAACAGGGTGATATCGCGATGCTGAACGCGGAGGGCGTCAATTGCAGCCAGGTATTTGCCAACCGAGGAATCCGGATTTGGGGCGGTCGAACCGCTTCGGGCGAACCGTTGCTGCGACACGTCAACGTGCGTCGGACCATCGCGGCCATCACGCGAGCGCTCAACAACGGGCTGCAATGGGTGATGTTCGAGAACAACAACGAGGACCTGTGGAGCGTGATTTCGCGGGACGTATCATTTTTCCTGGACGACTTGTGGCGCGGTGGATACCTGCGCGGCGACTCCCAGGACGAAGCGTTCTACGTACGCTGCAACGGGCAGATAAATGGCGTCGCGGAAAGGGATGGCGGGCGGCTGAACGTCGAAGTTTGGCTGGCTCCATTTCGACCCGCGGAGTTCATCGGCGTTCGCATCACGCAAGAAGTGAACGTCCTCGCGCGTAACGAAGACTGAATTCGGCGGTCCCCGGGACCGTACGGAGGAACGAGATGAGAGCAGTACGGAAACAGCGCAGGGGAAGCCGAACGGTCGCCGCAGAGGCGTCTCGAACTGTCGGAACGCTGCACTTCTTGGCCGCGGGTCAGGAGATCATCACGCCCGAGCCCGACGCCGACATTGAAGACGTCGGTCCGGCAGCGATGTCCGAGCCGCAAGCTCAAGGCGCGGCATCGGCATCACCGTCTGCCGTCCAGGCGTCCGGATCTGTGCAAGCCGGGGGCATCACGGCCTCTGGTTCGGCCAAACTGGGTCCCAGCGGCGCCTCGGCCAGCGGTTCGGTGAGCTTGGGCGGCGGCGGCGGCGGCTCGCTCGGCAACAACTTCAAGAGCGGTAGCACGCCGCGCGACGGCGATCCCGACGTCAGTTACGCGTTCAAGGTCACGATCGACGGCAAGCACTCCGGTATGTTCAACGAGGCCGGTGGGCTGTCGTGGAAAGCCGAGTCGATTCCGATTCGCTCGGGCGGCAACAATGAGCACGGCTTCCACATGCGCGGGCCCGGCAAGTTCGAGCCACTGACGCTCAAGCGCGGCTTCTTCGCGGCCAACGACGACTTCTTCAACATGCTGAAGAACTCGCTGTCGGCCAAGCCGAACAAGGGCAAGCCTGGGTTCAGCCGCGTCAACGTTACGGTCGCGATTCTCAACCGCAAGTACGAGACGATCGGCGAGTACACGCTGAAGAACGCATTCATCATCGAATACACCGGCTTGCAGCTCAACGCGGGCGGCAGTCAGGTCGGCTTCGAGCAGATTCGCATGGCCTACGACTACTTCGAATACAAGGGCAAAGGGAAATGATCGCGCGCCACGCGCACCACGTTTTCTTCAACCTACACGGCACCTGAGGCGACGGCGAAATGAGTAACCAGACCCCAAACAACGACGTCCTGACGCTGCATTCCAGCATCGGTGATCGCTGGCAGGGAAACGACAGCGTCGGTACCTCTGTCGGCTCGCGTCACGACCGTGTCGGACTCGTCGACCGAACCCTCGACCGCTTGCCCGGCCTCGCGTCGCTGCAGGGAAGCTTCGGCATCGACGCTTGGGATCTGGCGACCATCCTCGCCGTAGACAGCCGCTTTATGGCAGCCGGTGGCCTGCCGGTGCGCGCGATGAGCGTGGCTGAACTTGCCGATATCGTTCAGATCATTCTCGAAGAAGAGGAAGACCTCAGCGCCGAGTGGGCCGAATACGAGCGGCTCGGCAAATCGAGCCCCGCGAAAACGCAGCGCAAGGTCACAAAACGAGTCAAGAAGCCCGCCCCGGGCATGGCCGCGCGAGTCGCCGCCGTCCGCCGTGCAGTTGCGCAGGCGCGCAAGGCCGCCGCAACACGACGTCAGCAGACCCGCAACGCACGTATCGCGCAAGCGCGGGCGCACGTTGAGACACTGCGTCAGCAGGGGGCCGATCCGATCGCGCTCGCCGCGGCCGTGATCGACCTTACCCGCGCCGAGTCCGGCTCGCTTGAATCCGTGACCGGGGACTCCGTGTCCGGTGCCCCGGGCGTTGTGGAGACTGCAGACCCCGGTTTGCCCACGCTTCGGTCGATGCTGAGCGTGGCCCGCCGCGATCCTGCGGCGATTGGAATCGGCCAACGCATGGCCGAGACACGAGCAGGGAGCGTCGCCGAGCTCCAGCCGTCCGTTGCCGCCGGCGCCATTCGCTGGCAGCAGGCGGGCACCCGCGCGCTCCGCATGGCCGATACGGCTGCCGAATTGGCCATGCTGCAGCCCGCTGCAGACGCCGTGTGGCAGAGCGCGCCTGCCGAGCACGCAGCGGCCGCGACCGCCGCCCCGTCGCTGTTCGCGCCACGTCAGATTTCCGCACATGCACACCAGCGCACCGGGGCGACGGCCCAGATGGGGTCGGTTGCCCCCGCCGCGCAATGGCGGGCCGAGTTTGCCCCGGCCACACCGGCGACCGCCCAGGAAGCGGCGGCGCTCGTGCAGGCGCAGCGCCTCGGTCAAGTTCGTGCGAACGCGGCCCAATCCACGCACTACATCCCGTCGCTTTCTTCCACGCCCGCAGCACAAACGTTCGCAACGCAGCGGAGCGCGGGTCTGCCGGCCCCGGCTGCGTCGGGGACGTCTGTCCGACCGATGACACCAGCGCTCCAGGCGGCTTCGACCCTGACGTCGCGGCAGTTGACCGCTCGCATTGGCGCGCTGCGTGCCATCGCGCCGCGGTACATCGATGCGCCCCCGACCGCCGGCTCACCGACCTTCGCCACCGCGGCACCAAAGGCGGCCGGTCCACAAACTGCGCAGTTCACCTCAACGGTTGGAACTGCTGGGCGCTGGATCGGTGGCGCTGCGGGTCCGTCGATCGATCCGTTCAGCGAGCTCTTCAGCGCGGTGCAGGCGCCACTGACCACCGGCACCGAGCGTTGGCTTGCCGCGACCGACGTCGGCACGCCCACCGACGTGCGTGAGGGCTACTTCGCTCACGACCTGGGTGGGGGCGAAGCGCTGCAGCTTGGCGCCCCCGAGGTTTTTGATGCCGCCGACGTCCGCGCCGCTCAGCCCGGTGCGAACGCACGTGCGATCGCCAAGCGCGCGATCGCACGATCGTCCACATCTCCGGCTTGGCTGACTCCCGCAGCCACGCCGCAGGTCATCGCCGCCGTGCAGGCCGCGCAGGCCCAGACCGCCGCTCGATCTGAGGCGCTTGCCGCACCCGTTGCGCAGAAAGCTCATCCCTCGATCGTCGGTGCTCCGCAGTTCGTCCAGCAGCTCGCGGCCGCAAACCGTGACGTCGCTTCGCCCGTTGCCGCTCAGCGTGCGCCGACCGCGCTATCTAGCACGGCTCTGCCGGCTGGCGGCATGGCGACCGAAGCCGTATCGCTGGCGCGATCGGTCAGCCAGCGCTTGATGCGCGGCGTCGAGCCGACGCGGGTGGCGACAGAACAGGGGCCCACATGGCGCCCGATGCAGCAGTGGCGGGCTCTGACAGCGGCGCCGTCCGCTGCCCAGGCCGGACAGTCCGCCGATTCTTCGGTCGCTGGTGCGCATCGCTTCATGCAGCAGGTTGCGGGAACCGGCGTAGGCATGTTCGCTCGCGGCGACGTTTCCGCGTCCGAATCGCCGTGGCTCGCTGCCGCGATGGTCGCCGACACGGAAGGTGGCACGAGTTTCATCACACCCTCCCGAGTTGCTGAGCTGCGCGGCGCGATCGCGCAGATGCAGGGCGCGGGCGAGTGGCTACTCCCCGGCGACGCCGGCTTCGACACGTGGCGCGAAATGGCCGCAGCGCAGCAGGCGGATCGCGTGAGTACGCCGGCGCGGGCGGCAGCGCGTCGAGCTGCTCTGTCGCACGCTCCAGTCGGTGTCGGTCAAACGGCACGCTCTCCTTCTTCGTCGGCCACCGATGCGTTGACTCCGCGCGCTGCAGCGTCGGTCGCGCCCGCGGCGAGCGCCGCGATCGAACGGTTCCTCTCCACACAGACTCGGCTCTCCGGCAAAGCGCTTGGATCGTTCGAGATGGGCGCCGCCGCGACAGCGTTCAGCACGATGTCGTTGGCGACGGCAGATGATTCGGTCCTGGGACTCTCGCCGGCCGACGCGTCCGACGCGATGACGCCTTGGCTCGTGGCGCGTGCGGTGGCCGATTTGCCGGCCACACAGGCTCGCCAATTCCGGTTTGCGGACGATGCGTCCATCGACATGCTGGCCCTGCGCCCCGACGCCGACACAGCGTTGGACGGGGCGGATACTCCTGTCGGCGAGATCCGATCGGCTTCACTGGCGGCGCGCCGGACACCGGCAACGGTCGCGCGTACAAGCGCAGCCGCGGCTGCGACAACCACCGCGTGGGTCACCGGGCAGCGTGCGCGCCTTGAGCGCGTCCTGCGACAGCCCGCCCTTCGGGACGCCGTCAAACGCATCGGCGGTGGCGCCTTGGACACCGCAACACCGGCCGGTCTGAACGCTGCTCTGGCGCTGTTTGGCGAGGCTGACCACGGTGCGTCGGACGCCGAGTTGGGCGATCGCTTCGTGAAACGGTTCTTCGGTCGCGTGGCGAAACCGTCGCGCCGAGCTCGCGTGGCGACGCCCGAAATGACGAGTCTTCGCCCAACCGCGATAACCAAGGCGCTGAGCGCTGCCGGAACCGACGGCGCGACAACGGCCGCACCCGCCGGTGATCGCGCGATCGTCTTCGAAGGACTCAGCGGGCTGGCTGCGTTGGATATGCTCAACCGCGGCGAGAGCACGGAAGCGCTGATAAAAGCGCTCGGAGGCACCGAGCAGACGCTCGTGCAAGCAGGCTCTGAAGCGGCGGATGCTGCGCCGAGTGCACCCGCAAGCGCCAAGGCCGCGAAGAAAGTCGGTCGTCCCGCCACAGGCGTCAGCACGCACCGGTTCACGCCGGTCGCCCTGAAGGCCGGTCGCAGCTTGCTGGGCCGTGGCCGCAGGTCTCGATCTCTGCTGACGCGCTCACCCCAATCGGCGCGCGGCTTCCGACAGCGCGCCGGCTACGGTGCCGCGAGTCTGGGCGGCGGCGGATTGGTCGGGCTGCAGCCTGGTGACGCTGGTCCGAGCTTTCACGGCGGATACACAGACGCGCGGACATCTCGTCGCGCTGAGCGCCTGAGCACGGCAGTTATGTCACGGCGTGGCACGCGTCCGGGGCAGCTGGGCAGAAGCCTCGCGTCAAGCGATGCGCCTGCGCACGTTCGATCGTCTCGGCAGGCGGGCAGTCTGCCGCGTGATTTCGCCTTCGATAGCGAGCGCGCGCTCGTCGACAACAAGGCGGCGGAGCCTCGGGTTATTGAACGCACACGCGTCGTGCACGTGCAGTCGCCCAACACCATGCGCTACGACCCGCGCAAGCCGGCATCACAAGGCACGCGCGCTGCGGTTCAGTCCGCTGCTTCGAGCTCGTTTGGCGCGGCTGCTCCGAAGTCGTCCGCAGCCGCATCGATGGCGCGCGTGTTGTCCGTGACGGCAGCGCCGACAGCCAACATCCTGCCTCTGGTTGCACCGGCCGCCCGTGCAGTCGCGTCGGCAGCGGCTGCCAAGGGCTTGTCCGAAGGTGTCCAGATGGCCACCAGCGGTGCAAACCCGTCGATGATCGCGCCGATGTCCGGTCACGACATCCAGGGACAGACCTCGGGCGGCCCCGGCCAGGGCTCGACCGAAAAAGAGCGCGCCGAGTCCGGTGGCACACCGGCGCAAGAACTTGACCAACTGGCGATGAAGATCGCCCGCTCAGTGATGGTCCGCATTAAGCGCGAGCGAGAGCGGAGAGGTATCTATGGCTGATAGCAAAGCAAAGCTCATTGTCCACGATGAGGACAAGGGCGGGCTTGAAAAGAAAGAAATCGAGTTCAGTTACAATCCTGAGTCGATTCGCGTCACCAAGACGGTGAAGCACAAGGAACAGCGCCAAGCCGGCCAGAACGCGCCCAAGAAGCAGTTCACGGGCGGTGACTCGACCAAGATCGAGTTCGGCGAGATCATCTTCGACACGTTTGAGTCGCGCGTGAGCGTGTACACCAAGCATGTCCGCGCGCTCGAGTGCTTCATCACGGCGGCGGAGAAGACGCACAAGCCGCCGCGCGTGATGTTCAAGTGGGGCAACGCGGTCTATGAGCAGACGCTCAACAACAAGCCGCGTTGGTTCCACGTGTCGGCGTTCGACGTGAACTACATCATGTTCCTGCCGGACGGAACGCCGGTGCGCGCCAAGGTCAAACTGACCCTGTCCGAGTACGCCGAGAAAGAGCCGCGTGGTTCACCGGACACCGCCCACGTGCACATGGTGTCGCGTGGAGACAGCCTGCAGTCCATCGCGTTCTCCGAATACGATGATCCGTCCGAGTGGCGACGTATCGCCGACGCCAATGGCATCGACGACCCGATGGCGCTCGAGGCTGGCCGAAAACTCCTGATTCCGCCGATCTTGAAGTAGCGCTTGACGCGGCTTGAGCGGTTCAACGGGAGAGACTGATGCCTTCAGAACTTGCAGCAACTATCACCGTCAAACTTGACGGTGCGACCGAGATCTCCGGCGACGACGGGGAAAAGGTCGAAACCAGAACCGGTGAGGGAATCCTCTCCGTCAGCGTCGACTTGCGCCTGGACAGCCCGGATATGTTCAGCGTCGAGTACGACATGATGGACGAAGCGACCCTGCGCTTGGTCGACACGTTCAAGGCCGGCGCGAAGGTCGAGATCTCGCTCGGCCTCGAATCCGACGAGATGTTGTGCGTCGGCGAAGTCCACTACATCGAGCCGTCGTTTGACGTCGATGTGGGCTACCGAACCACGATCTCGGGCTACCACAAGCTGCACCGCCTGACCCGCGGTCAGCGAAGCACGACGTGGGGCAAGGGCCTCGAGGACGACAAGCCGCCAACAGACGCGGCCAAGGACGTGCTCAACAAGTCCAAGGCTGACGTCGGCAGCGGCGAAGACGGATTGAGCCTCGACAAGGCGGACACCGCCGAGGTCAAGCACCGCTACATCCCGCAGCTCAACGCAAGTGACTTCGAGTTCTTGACCGCCATCGGCGCGGAGCTCGAATTCAAGGCTGATTCCGGCGCGGTTGACGGAAAAGTGAGCTTCAGCAAGCCCGATCCGGCGTCCGAACCCGTGTTGACTCTGCAACGCGAGCGCGACGGCAAGGGTGGCGACGACAAGAGCCTCATCATGAGCGCCAACTTCCGGCTGTCGACCGTCCAGCAGTACGCCAAGGTCGAAGTTCGCAGCTGGGATCCGTGGACCAAGAAGAACATCGTGGGCGTTTGCGAGTCGAGCAAGTACGACTTCGGCGGCACGAAAGGCAAGGACGAGACCGGTAAGGCGCTCTACGGTTCGGCCAGCGCTGGCCGCAAGTACACGGTGGTTGATCAACCGGTCAACACGAAGGAAGAGGCCGATGCTCTCGCGCAAGCGGTCTTCGACCAGTACTCGATGGACTTTGTGACCGGCGAGGTCGCGATCGAAGGCAACCCGAAAGTGGTGCCTGGCAAGACCATCAAGTTCGAGGGCTTCGGCAAGGTGTTCAGCGGCAAGTACCTGATCACATCGGCGACGCACACGTTCCGGCCCGAGGAAGGCTACCGGACCGTTATCGGATTTTCGCGCAACGCGCACACCGTCTAGATCGCCCGCGACGTCGATTCGGCGTCGATCCTGATCCCGCGAATCCTCTCGGCGCGATTGTCTGCGTCGGGGGAGATGTATGGCTGAACGAACGAATACGCGGCTTTTCGGCGGTTTTTGCTGCGATTCGCGACGGCCGCGATAACGCCACTATGTATACCGTTCGTTCAATACCGGAATTCGGCCTGTTCATGCGTTGACACTCAGCCGTGCGGCGGGGTATTTCCCCGATCTCGATCTCACGTTTTGTACCTCTCGCGGGCCCCTTGCCCGAGATCTCTGGTGGCGCTGCATGTCGTTTGGCGAACTCAGCGAAGAAGAAGTGCTCATGGAGCTGCAGGACGTCTTGACGATGTGCGCTGCTGGTCGCACCGACGGCCATACGTGTCCGTTCGACCCGGACGTCAAGCTCGACTGCGACTACGACGCGGGTTGGGTAAAAGTGCGCTGCGTGGGCTGCCGATGTGGCCGCGGCGGTATCAAGTTCGAGGGTCTCGCCGGCTGATAGCGGTGGCGGAAGGTGTCGATGATCAAGAGCTTTCTCGGAAAAGGCATTAAGTTCCCCCTGCAGGTCAATTCGACCGGTGGGCTCGCCAGTTCCGAGGGCCCTGATAACATCGAAGAGAGCATTCGTTGCATCGTCGGAACCGCCGTAGGCGAGCGCGTCATGCGCCCCAAGTTCGGCTGCCGGATCCACGAGTATGTCTTTCACCCCAACTCGGCGACGACCGCGGGCATGGTCCAGTACTACGTCCATGAGGCCCTTGAGAAGTGGGAGCCCCGCATCGAGAACCTGCAAGTAACCGCCGCCCCTGATGACGACCGGGCGAGCGTCATGCTCGTCAACATCAGCTACCGCGTGCGCTCCACAAACCAGGACAAGAACATGGTCTACCCGTTCTACCTGCGACGCGAGCAAGACCTCTAACCGATTCCGCCGCGTTGGCGCGGCTCGGACCAATACGACCTTGGACCGAGCCGGCGAGCCCACCCTGCACGACCCGCATTTCGACGCGCCCGAGAAGAGCACCCGATGATTCCGACTCCCAATCTCGACGACCGCAAGTTCGAGGACATTGTCCAAGAGGCGATTCGACTCATCCCGCAGTACTGCCCTGACTGGACCAACCACAACCGGGCCGATCCTGGCATTACGCTCATCGAGCTGTTCGCCTGGATGACGGAGATGACGCTGTACCGGCTCAACCGTGTGCCGGAGAAGAACTATCTCGCGTTCCTCGAGCTGATGGGGATCAACCTGTCGCCTCCTCAGCCGGCCCGCGCGCTGCTGCAGTTCGCCATCAACCCGAAAGCCGACAAGGTGACGATTCCCAAGGGTTGTCGCGTGGGCACCGCGCCCGGTCAGGACGGCAGGTTTCAGACGTTCGAGATCGAAAAGGACGCGATCATCACAGCAAACCAGCTCGTCAAATGCATGAGCCAGCACCACGAGGTGTTTCGGGACAACAGCGAGTTCTTGGCCGTCAACGGCACCGGTGTTCCGCTCTGGGCAGGTGTGCGGGCAGTCGAACGCTTCTTGTATGTGGGTGACACGCGCCTTGCGACGTTCTCCGAATCCAGTCTGCTGACGATTCGCTCGACATCTTCCGCCGAAGTGCCCCACCCGCTCGTCAAGATCCTTGAGTGGGAGTACCACGACGGTGAGCGGTGGCGTCAGCTGATGAGCCCGGCGATGGAGACTGCGCCCAACGAGATCGCGCTGATCGGGCCGGTGGAGATGGTCGAGTCCGAGGTCAATGACCAGGCGGGTTTCTGGGTGCGTGGCCGGCTGGCAGAGGTGCCGCAGACCCCCGACGAGACGGTTTGCGACACGCTTTCGATGCGCCTTGAGTTGATCGGTGAGGGCGAGTTCCCCGAAGCCGCGTTCGCCTCGATGGAAGGGGAGATGTTCCTCAAGCTCGACATGGAGCGGAATTTCATGCCGTTCGGTCGCGAGCCCAAGGCGGACTGCGCGCTTTGCCTCAAGAGCGACGACATCTTCGCGCACGACGCCGACCTGCGCATCGACATCGAGCTGGCCGAATCGTCCGCGGCCCCCAAGCCGCAGCCGTCCGAGAACCTGGTCGTCGACTGGGAGTACTACAACGGCAAGCGCTGGAAGCTCATCGGCCGCAACGGCGTGGGCGAGTACGATGAAAAGGACGGCGGTCACGGCTTCAACGACGACACAGCGTGCTTGACCGAGAGCGGCTCCATCTCGTTCAAGCGACCCAAGGATCTGCGGCAGGCGACCGTCAACGGCATCGATGGCCTCTGGATTCGCGCGCGGATCCACCGCGGAGATTTCGGCGTTCCCGGTACGTACGAGCTCGAAAACGATCGTTGGGTCTGGCAGGACACGCGTCCGTTGCGTCCGCCGACACTCAAGACGCTCGCGCTGCGCTACGTCGAGGACCACCAGCCTTTCGAAAAGGTCCTTGCGTACAACGATTTCGTGCACACCGACCACACCAACTTCGCGAAGGAAGAGCTCAAGCCGTTTCAGCCGTTCACCCCGGTCGCCGAGGAGAGCCCGACGCTGTACATGGGGTTCCGCGAGCCCTTCCCCAACGCCAACAACGGCGTCTTCTTCGACCTCGTCGAACATGAGGGCCCGGGCCGCCGTCTGCGCGCCGATCGCGGCGACACGTCCAAGAGCCTGGAAGCTGCCAAGACTGAGCAGGTCATCGCGTGGGAGTACTGGGGCGGGCGCGAGTGGAAATCGCTCGTCGTCCAGGACCGCACGCACGGGTTCGTCCAGAGCGGCTTCATCGAGTTTGTCGGGCCGAAAGATCACCGCTCGAACAAGCGCTACGGCGAGAACCTCTACTGGATTCGCGCGCGGCTCGAGCACGGGGGCTACGACGAGCCGCCGATCTTGCGGACTGTGCTGCTCAACTGCGCGCACGCGGACAATCTGCAGACCCATCGGGACACGATCCTGGGCACCTCGCAGGGCACGCCCAACCAGGCGTTCCGGTTCCCGCGCGGCCCGGTCCTCGCCGGCCAACAGATCTGGATTCGTGAACGCGAACGACCGCCGGGCAACGAGCTCGACGAGATTGTGGCGCTCGAGGGCGAAGACGCGGTGCGCGAAGACCCCGACGGCGGCTACCTGGTGCGCTGGCACGAGGTCGAGAGCCTGTACGAGAGCAAGCCCAACTCGCGGCACTACGTCAAAGACATCGTCAAGGACACGATCGTCTTCGGCGACGGAATCCGCGGGGCGATCCCGGCGAAGGGCGACCGCAACGTCATTTGCGGCGGCTACCAGGTCGGCGGCGGTGACGACGGCAATGTGCCGCCCAACAGCATCAACGTGCTGCTGCACTCGGTGTCGTACGTCGAGTCGGTCACCAACCTCTACGCGGCCGCCGGTGGCAGCAACCTCGAGTCGGTCGAAGAGGCCAAGCTGCGCGGACCTCACTCGCTCAAGGCGAAGGGGCGTGCGGTTACCGCGGAAGACTTCGAATGGCTCTCCAGAGAGGCCAGTAACTCGGTCGCGCGTGTCTGTGCGTTGCCCACAACCGCCCGCGAAGGCGAGGTAACCGTGGTCATCGTGCCCAAGGTCGCCGAGTCCCACCCCGACTTCCTCGACAAGCCAATCGCCTCGACCGAGCTGCTCCGTAAGGTGCGCAACTACCTGGCAGATCGGAAGCTGCTGACGACGGTGCTCAACGTCGAGCGCCCCGTGTTTCGCGAGCTGTCGATCGTCGTCGAGATCATCTTGCTGCAGGCCACGGCAGCCGAGCAGGTCAAGCGCGAGATTGAGAATCGCGTCCGCATGTTCATGCATCCGCTCAAGGGCGGAAAGCGTGGCGACGGCTGGCCGTTTGGACGTTCGGTGTACCGCGTCGACCTGTATCACGTGGTGGAGGACGTCGCCGGCGTCGATTTCGTTGACCGGATCCGCATCATCGACGAATCCACAAAGCTTGAGATCGACCAGCTCAAGCTCCAAGCCGGTCAGCTTGTCCACTGCCTGAACGTCGACATTGTCGAGAAGGCTCACGACCGCATGGTGTAGCGCCGCGGTTTTCGCGGCATGAACCGAGCGACGAAGAGGTAGACGAAGATGGCGATTGGCACTTCAGGAGGACGCGGTCTGCGGCGTGGTCGACGCGCGCGCAAGCTCGTGGTGCCCGATGTGTCGGGACTGTCGATCGATAACGCGCAGATCGTGCTTCAGCAAGCCGGTTTCAAGCGTGGTATTCCGCGCTTCGTGCGCGACTACGAAGCCGACGGGACCGTGGTCTCCCAAGCGCCGTTGCGCGGGCAACTCGTCGATTCGGATTCGCCGATTCAACTGAATGTCGCCAAGCAGAGCTGGCTGAGGTTTCTGCCGCAGATCTTCCAGGACACGAGCGCGGACCCCGAAGCGCTGCTGCTCAACCTGCTGTACATCTTTCAGCAGATCCACGGATCGGTGACGACCAAGATCGACAACATCGCGTCCCTGATGCGGCCGCTGGAAGCTCCGCCCGAGTTTCTGCCCTGGCTGGCGTCGTGGATCGCGCTTCAACTCGAGAGCGACTGGCCCGAAGAGAAGAAGCGCAAGTGGCTGCGGCACGCGCCCGCCCTGTACAACATCCGCGGCACACGACGCGCGCTTGAGCTGCTGCTCGAGATCTACACCGGAGTGCGGCCGAGCATCATTGAAAACGACTGGCCCGATGAGGCTTTTCGGGTCGAGGTGAACTCGGTCATCGGTGAGTCGAGCACGATCCTGCCGCCGATGAACCTGAACAACTGCTTCATCGTCGAGCTGCCCATGGCGCCTGCCGAGGTCACCGACGAGCAGCTGGTCCGCATTCATCGCGTGATCCAGGCCGAAAAGCCGGCGCACACCAGCTACTTCCTACGATTCAAGGCACCCGACGACGCGGTCGACTGGGGCGCATTCTGGGTCGTGGGCGAAGACACGATGATGGGCGAGGACGACCTCGAGATCGATTGACGGCGCTCAACCGCGGGCCACGAGTTGGCGCTGCGGACGACGCCGGGACAGAGAACACAAGCACGGTCAACGGAGAGACAGACCATGGCCAACGACATCCAGATGGGCACCTTCAAGCGCCTCAACTTCTTTCGCGGCTTCCGCACGACGGAGCGCGATTGGAACGAAGGCGAGGGCTACCACGTCGAAAAGCGCAAGCTTCACAACCGCATGTTCCACGGGCCGGGTGTCATCCCGCACGCGTTGGGCGGATTTCGGGTGACCGGTCGCGGTCGCGGCGAGCTCGCGGTCGAGATCAGCAATGGCTACGCGATCGACGGGCAGGGCGCTGACATCTTCCTGTGGGAAACGCAGATCAAGCAGCTCAACCCCAACGACTTCAAGTTGCCGACTACGGTTTACCTGATCGCGCGCTACGTCGAGGAGTTCACAGACCTCGTCAAGTACAAGGAGAACCCCGATCTGAAAGGCCACCGACGAATCGCCGAGGGCAGCCGGATCGAGTGGAGCGTGACCGAGCCCGACCTGCGCTCCGAGGTTGAGCTTTGCCGGATCAACGTGACCAAGGGCGTCAAGAAGGTCACCGACCCGAAAGACCAGTTGGCGCCTGGCGAAAACGAAATCGACACGCGCTACGTGCCGATCGCCGGTTGTGTCGGCAGCACGATCGATCCGAAGACGCTGTGGGAGCTGCTGGAGATGGTCCGCCGCTCCAAGCTCGTCTACCAGTTCATGTTTCACACGATGAAGATCCTGCCGGCATCGGACGTGCTGCACTCGTTCATCACGCTCGAGATGCTGCTGCACAGTCAGCTGGTCGATCTGCGCAACTTCTTCAAGCTCTACCTCATCATCTTGGGCCACCAGTGGACGATGATTGAGGAAATTGAGGCGAACGTGCCGCAGATCAGCAGCCAGCGGCAGTTCAACAACTTCAAGAAGATCGTCCAGATCTCGATGGAGAAGTACGAGGAGGGCGAGTTCTCCGTCGCGTTCCTCAACAACCTCAAGGACTACCAGACCGAGTGCTACCGCTTCATCGAAGAGGTGCTCGACAAGGAGTTCAAGGTCGAGAAGAAGGTCGAGGTCCAGTCCACCGACACCAACCTCGTCATCGAGAACATCAAGGTTCGCAGCAAGCCGTTCGAGGCGGCCATCAACATCGAGGGCATCGACATGACCCTCATCGACCAGATCGACCCGCTCGATCCGGACAGCGAAAAGGCCCACACGTTCAAGATCACCGGCGAGCGCGACCGTTACCGCACCCGTCAGAAGCTCAAGTATCCCGACGGTGTGGTGGTCGAGGACACCGGCGTCGCCTACGAAGGCGGCCAGATGGAATTCGAGGTCCACAACGTGACGCCCGGCAGCGATGTCTACCTGGTGTGGCGTATGGATTACGTGCACGGCGACTGGGAAGCGGAGATCGAAGCCAATGATCGCCGCGTGCCCAACTGCGTGTGCGCGGGTAGCGACCGCAAGTTCCGTTGGCGAAACTGGGTCTACGTGATCCCGGCCGAGCACGTCCGCGAGGTTTCACTGCGGCTGCGGTTCAAGCCGATCACCGCCGACCGCGACATCAACGTCTTCAAAATGTGGGCGTATCAGCCGACGACGGCCGCGGCGAAGAAACGCAAGCCTCGTTCGCGTTCGCGCAAGTCCTAGCCGTTCGGGTTCGCGCACGTCCCAGGTCGACCGAAAAGGCGGAAAGCTTGCCCGGGTACGCGGGGTTGTGCGAGCCTGTATGGCGACCGGAGGCACGATCGGCTAGATGAGCAACCTCGTCCTGGATTTCTTCAAGAACCTCGCCAAGCAGCGGGTGGACTACGCGCAGGCGGGCGCCAAGGCCAAGGTCATGAGCGGCCAGGCCCGGGTCAAGAGCAAGGCCGCTTCGAAGTTCAACAAGGCTGTCGACGCGCCCGGCAAAGCGCTCAAGAAAGGCGCAAAAGGCGCAAAGAACAGGGCCAAAGGTGGCGCCAAGAAGGCCAAGGGTGGCAAGGCCCCCAAGGCGGCGGCACCCAAGGGCGGCAAGAAGAAACAAGCCCAGGCAAAGGGGGACGGTGTGGGTTGGTTCTCCAAGAAAAAGCAGGCTGCCGAGCCTGAATACGAAGACGACGGATTCGAGCCGCAAGAGGCGACTGTCGCGATCGACATCAGTCAGATCAACGCAGGCACATTCCAGCCGGTCGTCGGCTGGGTGGTGGTGCTCAATGGCGAGCTGCGCGGGCGCGATTTCCGCCTGGTGGACGGCAAGAACACGATGGGCACGGCCGCGGATTGCGACGTCGTGCTCACCGATCCCTACCTGAGCTCCCACCACACCGTGATTCGTCACGAAAATGGCGAGTTCACGCTCGTTGACCTCGACTCGACCAACGGCACGTACGTCAATGAACGGCGTTGTTCGCGCGAAGATCTCATCGACAACGACAAGATCCGCCTCGGCCGCACCGAGCTGAAGTTCAAGTCGCTCGAATAGAACAAGGCGCCGGCCGTCTCGCCTGACGCGCTCTACCCAACCAACGTTTGTGACCCATTCGCGATCGGCGCACACGTGCGTCTCGCGCCCGCCGCAAGCGTGTCCCTGCACGTCTTCAATCCCGCCGCGCAGGGTGCTATACCTCGCCTCGTTCGGTCATCTTGTAATCGCCCGAGGGAGTCTGATGCGATCCTCTTTCCGTGCCCCTGTCGCCTTGCTGCCAACCGGCGTCGCCCGGCTGGTGGCGTTGGTCGTGATGTTGCTGCTCGCCCTGCCAGCCATGGCAAGCGAGCGTGTCGTTATCGACCACATCTCGTTCGACGAAAAGACGATGGAGTTGACGCTCCATGCCGACGTGCTCGATGCGCGCGGCGTGCCCGTGACCAAGCTCAAAGAGAAGGACATCGAGATCCTGGCCGATGGGCAGGCGTTCGACATCGTCGACGGCTCGATGGAGATTGAGACGGCGAAGGAGGCGGGCGAGCCCATCGCCGTGCTGCTGCTCCTCAACGCGTCGGCCAGCTACTTCATCCAAAGCGAGACGGAGCAGCACTCCACGTTCCAGGTGCAACGTGAAGGCGCGATTAGCTTCATCAAGCAGCTCGGAGGCGCCGACAAAGTCGCCGTCTATGCCTACCGCGAAGACATGCCGTTCGAGCAGATCTACGGGTTCGCCAGCGGGTTCAAACAGGCGGTCGAGGCGATCGAGAACTACAAGCCGCCGGACGATCTTGATGACGCGACCATCTTGGGCAGCAAGAAGCGCGCCCGAAAGATGCAGCCGCGGCTGACCAGCGCCATCAAGAAAGCGATGGATTATGTCGTGCAGAACCTCGACACCATCGAGGCCGCGCGGCGCCGCATCCTGGTCGTGATGTCCGACGGCAAGGCGCGGACCACGCGCAAGGCCAAGATCATCAAGAAGTACGAGGACCTCAACGAAGTCAACGCCGAGTACAAGATCCGCATCAACGCGCTCGCTTACTCGCCCGATGATCAGCAGTTCATGTCGACGCTGCAGACGCTCGCCAACGGCTCAGGCGGACTCTACACGCGCATCGATCACAAGGACTTCGCGCGCATCCCGTCGTTCTGGGACGCCCTCGCGGCGCGGATCAAGAAGCAATACATCATCAAGGTTCAGCTCGCGTCGCTCCCCGACTGGGGCGAGCAGATCAAGGGCAAGGAAGAGCAGAACCTGAACGTAACGCTGAAGGTCACGGGCAAGGACGATTCGGTCAACGAGGCGCAGTTTCCGGACGTGCGGATGCCCAAGCGCGGCATCGACTGGATGAGCATCCTCAAGTGGGTTGGCATCGTCCTGGGCAGCGTGCTCGGCATCTTCCTGCTGATCATGGTCATCAAGGGCATCGCGGGTCGAGGCGGTGACGAAGAAGTCATCGTCGAACGCCAGGAATACGACGGGCCCGACCGCGGCAAGTTGCACGTGCGCGCTGGACCGCTGGCCGGTGACACGTTCCCGTTGATCGACGACGTCACGACGATCGGCTCGATGAAGGGCAATACCATTGTGATTATGGATGGTTCGGTCAGTCGCCGCCATGCTGCGATCAAGATCGACCAGATGCGCTACGAGATCGCCGATATGAACTCGACCAACGGCGTGCTCGTCAACGGCGCGCGGATTCACAAGGTGTTTCTGCGCGACGGCGACAAGATCGCGATCGGCACGACCGAGATGGAGTTCCGCCTCAAGTAGCGCGCACGACCGATCCTTCAGCCAATCGGCGGCAGCGAGCGGGCAAAGATGTCCGCTCGTTGCAGTTCTGACACCGTGCCACAGTCGATCCACAGGCCTTCCGCGCGATTCCAGGCGATACGCTCGCCGTTTCTCAGGGCCGGCTGGATGCCGTGCGTCACCAGGCCGCTGACCTTGGCGTTGGGAAGGATCCCAAGCAGTCGGCTGCTGTACACGGCGACTCCCGAGTAGATGGCGCGGAACCCGTTGTTGGGCATCACGAGCTCGTCGAAGGTCGCTGGGGGACGTGCCGTGATGCCGGTCATGGAGCCGTCCTCGCGGCACTCGAGGGTGTGAATCTCGGGGCGTCGGCGATCGATGTGAACGACCATTGTGGCGATGTCTTCCGGGTTGTGAGCAGACGCGACGCTGGCGAGCTCGAAGGTGTGCCACGCGTCGCCGTTGACCAGCATGAACGCGTCACCGCCGCCCAGCAGCCAACTCTCGGCGTTTTTCAGCCCGCCGCCCGTGCCCAGCGGCTCGCCTGCGTTGGCGTCGCGCTCGTCAAACCAGGTGACCTTCGCGCCAAAGCGGCTGCCGTCGCCGATGTAAGCGACAATGGGCTCGGGGCGGTAGAAGACGTTGACGCCGATCTCGTCGATTCCGGCCGCCACAAGCTGACGAATCGCGCGCTCGACAAGCGGCATGTCTCCGACGCGGACGAGGGGTTTGGGGACGAAATCCGTCAACGGCCGGAGCCGGGTTCCCAGACCTGCAGCGAGGACGAAAGCGCGCATGACGACTCCTGCGATTCGAGGCTGAACAGCAAGCTACCGCGGGCCGCTGGCAGCGCAATTTCCGTGGCGACAATCGCGGGACGGAACTTGGCTCTGCGCAGGCGTTGGGCGTGTTGACATGGCAGGGCCCGTGGGCTATGTCCCCTCGACTCTTGCACGGCGGGCCCGTGCGTCGTTTACCGCCCGATTCCCGGGCCCTTCTTCGGCACCATCCGAGAAGCTTTGCAACCGAGGTGCAGATGGCCACGGAAGGCTTGGCTTTCTCCCCACAGGCGAAGGACCACATCCGCGAGTTGCTCGGGCGTTACCGCGACCGGCGCGCGGCGCTGATTCCTGCATTGTGGGTTGCTCAGCGTGAGTTTGGCTGGGTCAGCCGCGAGGCGATGCAGCTGGTTGCGGCCGAATTGGACATCCCGGAGGCGTGGGTCTACTCGACCGCGACCTTCTACACGATGTTCAACAAGCGCCCGATCGGGAAGAACCACATCCAGGTCTGCACCAACATCGCCTGTTACCTGCGCGGTGCAGACGACCTGATGGACGTGGTCAAGCAAGAGCTTGGCATCGGCCACGGCGAGACGACCGAAGACGGCCAGTTCCACTGTGAGTCGGTTCAATGCCTCGCCGCCTGTGGCTATGCCCCGGCGATGCAAATCGGCCAGGAAGACCACTTCAACGTGACGCCGGACCAGCTCCGCACCCTGATCCGCGAGATCCGGGGCGCGTCGCCGAGTGCGCCACCGCCCATGCCGGCCGGGGGAAGCGCTGATGCATAGCACCCCATACGTCGGCAAACCCCACGCCAAAGAGCATCGTGTCTTGCTGCGTGGGCACATGGGCGTCGACTTCACCGATATCGACAACTACATCAAGCACGGCGGCTTCTCCGTGTGGAAAAAGGTCGTCGAAAACGGCCCCCAGTGGGTCATCGATGAGGTCAAGAAGGTCAACCTGCGCGGCCGTGGCGGCGCCGGATTCCCGGCGGGGATCAAGTGGAGCTTCCTGCCGAAGAACGACCGCGATCGCATCCTCGTCATCAACTCCGACGAAGGTGAGCCCGGCACGTTCAAGGATCGCTACCTGCTCGAAGACGACCCGTTCCGGTTGCTCGAGGGTTGCTTGATCACGTGTTACGCCATCAACGCGCACACCTGTTACAACTACCTGCGCGGCGAGTTCCACAAGGGCCTGGCGGTCTGCGACAGCGCCGTCCAACAGATGTACGAGCGCGGCTGGCTGGGAAAGAACATCCAGGGCTCGGGCTTCGACCTCGATATCTACAATCACCCCGGCGCAGGCGCGTACATCTGCGGCGAAGAAACCGCGCTGATCGAATCGCTCGAAGGCAAACCCGGACAGCCGCGCCTCAAGCCCCCGTTTCCCGCGAACATCGGCGTCTTCGGCCTGCCGACCATCGTCAACAACACCGAGACCATCGCCAACGTGCCGATCGTCTGTGAAGTGGAAGCCGACGAGTTCAATGGCTGGGGTTGCTCGGAACGCGATGAGTGGGGTCGCAAGGCTCAGGGCGGCACAAAGCTGCTCGGGATCGCCGGCCACGTGAACAACCCCGGCATGTTCGAAGTTCCGCTCGGCATCACGCTGCGCGAATGCATTGACGATCTCGCCGGTGGCATGCTCGGTGACGCCGAACCGCTCTGTGTCATTCCCGGCGGCGCTTCGTGCCCGCTGATTCTGCCCAAGGACTTCGATGTCCCGATGGATTTCGACTCGCCCAAGAAGGTGGGATCGATGTTCGGCACGGCCGGAATCATGGTTATGGACGTCGACACGGACATCCTCGAAGTGATGTACCGCACCGCAGTCTTCTTCCAGCATGAGAGCTGTGGCCAGTGCACGCCTTGCCGCCAGGGCACCGGCTGGATCCTGGCGCTGATCAAGAAGATGCGGTCCGGCAAGGCATCCGATGGCGACATCGACAACCTGTACAGCGCGGCATTGAACATTGAAGGCAACACGATCTGCGCCTTTGGCGACGCTGCTGCATGGCCCGTCAAGAGCTGGATCGAGAACTTCGGCGACGAGATCCGAGCGGAGGCGCGTCGCCGCGCCGAGAACCCGCCCGCCGTCGTTGACTACGGACACCACTGAGACCGCTTTTGCGGTGGATTGACACTTTATGACGGTCGAGCAAGTCATCTTCTACGTTGTGGGCGCAGGCGCGGTACTCGCGTCCGCTGCCGTAGTGACGCCACCGATGGGTCGCAACCCGATCCATTCGGCGATTGCGCTGATCGTGAGCTTCTTCTTCCTCGCCGGCTGTTACGCGCTGCTCAACGCCCACCTGCTCTCGGCGCTGCAGATCATCGTGTATGCGGGCGCCATCATGGTGCTGTTCACGTTCGTCATCATGCTGCTCAACCTCGGCGACGACGAGCTCGGCGAACCGCAGGTAAAGGTCAGCAAGGTCATCGGTTTCGTTGGCGTGTTGTTCGTTCTTGGCAAAATGCTCGCCGCTATCTCCGCCGTTGGACACGCCGGTATCGCGACCGCGCAGGCCGTCAACAAGGCTGGCGACGCCGTCGGCCCGATGCGGTACGGCGCCAACCTGTTCGCTTCGACGAACGACGGATTCGGCTCTGTGAGCGAAGTCGGCCGCATGATGTACACGTCGTTCATGGTGCCATTCGAGCTGGTCTCCGTGCTGCTGCTCGTTGCTGCCGTGGGCGCCGTCGTTGTGGCCAAGCGCAATCTGCAGACATCCGGCGGGCCGGAGGACGCGTAAATGACGACGATCCCCCTCACGCATGTCCTGACGCTCGCGGCGATGCTCTTCGGCATCGGGCTGTTCGGTGTCATCACCCGGCGCAACGTGCTGATCGTGCTGATGAGCGTTGAAATCATGCTCAATGCCGTCAACCTCACGCTCGTCGGCTTCGCTCGCTACAACGCGATGCTCGAAGGCCACGTGCTCGCGTTTTTCATTATCGCAATCGCCGCCGCCGAAGCTGCGGTTGGACTGGCGATGGTCTTGGCGTTCTTCCGGCTACGCCGAACCGTCAATATCGACGAACTCAGGTTGTTGAAGCGGTAGGCAACTACCGCGGATCGGAGCAACGACGTGCAAGGCAACCCCGGCGCCATCCTGCCTATCATCATCGGCTTGCCGCTGATCGGTGGGCTGATCAACGGCCTCTTCGGCTGGAAGATGTCGCGTCAGCAGGTGTACCTGGTCGGTACCGGCGTGATCCTCACGGCGTTCTTCTTGAGCGTAATGGTGTTCGTGCGGCTCGCGAGCGCGTCTGGCGCCGATGCGGATGCGTCTTTCACGTACCATATGTGGGACTGGATCGTTGCCGGTGACTACAAATTCGAATTCGCGCTGATGGCCGACCATTTGTCGGCTGTGTTGCTGCTCGTGGTCACCGGCATCGGGACGCTGATCCACCTGTACTCGACCAGCTACATGGACCATGACCCGGGTTACGCGCGCTATTTCGCGTACCTGAACCTGTTCGTGTTCTCGATGCTGACCCTCGTGCTCGGCAAGAACCTCGCGATGATGTTCATCGGTTGGGAAGGTGTCGGGGCGTGTTCGTACCTGCTCATCGGGTTCTGGTTTACCGACATGCAGAAGGCCGAAGCTGGCCAGAAGGCGTTTGTCGTCAACCGCATCGGTGATTTCGGCTTTGTGATCGGTTTGTTCCTGCTCATGGCGTTCATCGGCACTGTCGACTATGCCGAGCTCAAGACGGCGCTGTCCGACGGCCAGGCGCTGCTCGATAACCCGGCAACGGTCACCGCAATTTGTCTGCTGCTCTTCGTCGGCGCGTGCGGCAAGTCGGCCCAGATTCCCCTGTACGTCTGGCTGCCCGACGCGATGGCCGGCCCGACCCCGGTTTCGGCGCTGATTCACGCCGCCACGATGGTCACCGCCGGCGTCTACATGGTCGCCCGCCTGTCCTTCCTCTTCGCGCTGTCCCCGACCGCCAGCACTGTCGTCATGATTGTCGGCGCAATCACCGCTTTCGGCGCGGCCACAATCGGCTTGGTGCAACGCGACATCAAGGGCGTACTCGCGTATTCGACTGTAAGTCAGCTCGGCTACATGTTTATCGGCGTAGGCGCCGGCGCCTATGCAGCGGGTATCTTCCACCTCTTCACGCACGCGTTCTTCAAGGCGTGCCTGTTCCTTGGTGCCGGCGCGGTCATTCACGCGCTGCATCACGAGCAGGACATCTTCAACATGGGCGGCCTCAAGAAGAAGCTGCCGATCGTTCGGTGGACGTTCCTCATCAGTTGTACGGCGATCGCCGGGGTTCCGCTCACGAGTGGCTTCTTCAGCAAGGACGCGATCCTTGCCGAGACGTTGATGGGAGAGGCCAAAGCCGAGGAGCTCGCCAACTACTACGAGCGCGGTTTCCGTCGCCAGGCGCGAATTCAGCTGACGAACGAAGCTCGCGCGAAGAAGAAGCTGCCGGGTGCCGCAATCACCCCCGAGACCCTGACTGCACGTGCTGACCAGCTCCGCGCTGGATTCATCGCGAGCGTCAAGAGCCTCCGTGTTTGGCACAAGGTCGCCTTTGCGTTGGGACTGCTCGGTGCGTTCCTTACCGCGTTCTATATGTTCCGGTTGTATTTCATCACGTTCCACGGCGAATACCGCGGCGATCCACATGTCTTGGAACATGCGCACGACGCCGATTGGAAGATGGCCACCGCGCTTATCGTCTTGGCCTTCTTCGCGGCCGTGGCGGGGCTGACCGGTCTGCCGTACGGGCATAATGCGCATAACCTCTTCTTCCACTGGCTGGAGCCGTCATTGGCGCGCGGCGAACACTTCGTCGACATCCACATGACCGGTGCCCTCGAATGGGGACTGCAGGGCCTGTCAGCCGCCGTCGGTGGCGCAGGCATCTTCCTCGCCTGGAAGCTGTACAAGGACGGCCCCAGCGAGCAGTCGGACGCGCTGAAGGCCCGCTTCGAGGGCATTCACAACGCGCTCACCAACAAGTACTGGGTCGACGAGCTCTATCACGCAGTCATCGTGACGCCGTTGCGCGGCATCTCGCAGGTGCTCTTCGCCCTCGTCGACCGCCTGACCATCGATATGACCATGGTTCGCGGCCCCGGCTACTTGCTGTTGGGGCTTGGTGAGATCGGTCGTCGGGTTCAGACCGGTGAAGTGCAGACCTATCTCGTCGCCTTGGTTGTCGGCCTCGCCGGCCTCGCCTGGTACCTCGTCTAGCTCAACGGACCAAAGGACGCATCGCCCGTGGACACCAACGCCTACCTGCAGATTCAGTCGATCGCGGATTTCCCGCTGCTGACCGGTATTTGCCTGCTTCCGGCGCTGTTCGCGGTGCTGGTTGCGTTTCTGCCTGGGGACCAACCGCGCACCGCCCGCGCGATGGGCTTTGTCGGCTCGGTCATCACATTCGTCGTTTCGTGTGGCGTTTTCGGTTGGTGGGACAGCGGGCTGGCTGGCTACCAGTTGGTGGACGACTACAGCTGGATCGACTCGCTCGGCGCCCGTTGGACGCTTGGTATCGACGGTCTCGCGTTGCCCTTGGTGCTGCTGACGACGTTCCTGACGCCCCTGACGTTCATAGGTTCGTGGTCCGCTATCGAAAAGCGCGTCAAGGAATTCACCATCGCGCTCCTCGTGCTCGAGACAGGAATGCTCGGCTCACTGATGGCGGTCGACATGCTGGTCTTCTACGTCTTCTGGGAGGTGATGCTCGTACCGATGTACCTGATCATCGGTATCTGGGGCGGCAAGGATCGCATCTACGCGACCATCAAGTTCTTCATCTACACGATGGCCGGTTCGCTGTTCATGCTGATCGCCATTGTCTACCTGTACCTCAAGGCCGGTGGCTCGTTCGCCCTGCCGCAATTGGTCGACTTGAGCCTCACAAACGACGAGCAGTTCTGGCTGTTCACGGCGTTTGCGGTGGCGTTCCTCATCAAGGTTCCGGTGTTCCCGTTTCACACATGGCTGCCGGACGCCCACACCGAGGCGCCAACGCCGGGGTCGGTCATCCTGGCTGGCGTGCTGCTGAAGTTGGGCACCTACGGCCTTCTTCGCTTCGCCATCCCGCTGTTCCCATCGGCCATGGGCAGCTACTCCGGCCTCTTCCTGGTGCTGGCCGTCGTTGGCATCGTGTTCGGCGCGCTGATGGCGTACGTGCAGAAGGACGTCAAACGCCTCGTCGCCTACTCATCCGTGAGTCACCTTGGGTTTGTGATGTTGGGCATCGCGATCTTCAACGAAGAAGCCATCGCGGGCGCCGTGTTGCAGATGGTCAATCACGGAATCTCGACCGGTGCGTTGTTCATGCTTGTCGGGTTCCTCTATGAGCGCCGCCACACACGCGAAATCTCGGAGTTCGGAGGAATCGCCAAGCGCATGCCCGTGTTCGCTGCGGCGTTTATCCTCGTGACCATGTCGTCGATCGCGTTGCCCCTGACCAACGGCTTCGTCGGCGAATTCCTGATCTTCGCCGGAACGTTCAAGGAAGCCGCTCAGAGCCGGATCGGCGGCGGCGCCTTCTCCTTGTTCAGCCCGTCGTCGTGGATCGCGTATTTCGGCTGGTGGCGGAACCTGACGATGACGTTTGGCGTCATCGCGGTGAGCGGCATCATCCTCGGCGCCATCTACATGCTATCGGTGGTTCGCCGCGTGTTCTTCGGCGAGATCACCAACGCCAAGAACGAGACGCTTACCGATTTGACGGTCCGCGAGAAGCTCCTCATGGGCGCCATGTCCGTGATGATCATCTGGATCGGCGTGGTTCCGGGACCGTTCCTGGGGCTGAGCAAAGCCACGCTGCAGGAGATGGTCCGCGCAAACCGCCCCGCCATCCTGCAGGTGCGCGCGCCGGCCGATTATCGCCGTGAGCAGGCGCAGAAGCTGGCCAAGCTTGCGCCGGCACAGAAGGTCCTGGCCGCAAACGTCAACAACAAAGCGGGGGCGCGGACGCAGCCCTAGGGCCGCATCTACCGCGACGGTGCACGAAGATGCTTCATGACCTCGCCATGACCGGGCCGATGCTGCTCATCCTCCTGGGTGCGCTGTTTACGCTGCTGGTGGACCCGTTCCTGTCGAACAGCCCCAACGCCTCAGACAACCGGTTTTGGGGGCACCTCGGCGCAGCCGTGAGCTTCCTGGCGTTGCTCGCAGGGGCTGGGCTCTGGGTAACGGGCCCGCACGAGATGCAAACCGTGGGGTTCGCATACCACTTGTCGGCCACGCCCTACACGCTGTTCTTCACGATGCTCATCGCCGTTTGCGCGATGCTGACCCACCTGTCGAGCCCTCGCTACGTTGAAGAGCAGGGCATGAGTCACGGCGAGTACTACGCGCTGCTACACTTCGCGGTGTTCGGCATGATGACGCTGGTCTCGGCCGAGAGCATGCTGACGCTGTTCATCGGACTTGAGACGATGTCGCTGGCCGTCTACGTTCTCGCGGCGTTCAAGCGCACGTCGCAGGCGTCGGTCGAAGCGGGCATGAAGTACTTCATCATGGGCGCGGTTGCCTCGGCATTTCTGCTGTACGGCATCGCATTCATATTTGGTCTGTGCGGTGGCACCAGCTTCGTCGAGATCGAGCGTGGCCTCGCGTCTGGGGTCGGCGAGCAGCGTCTGTACCTGTCGCTGGCAGTCGTCTTCGTGCTCGGCGCGTTCCTGTTCAAAGTCGCCGCGGTGCCGTTCCACATGTGGACGCCCGACGCGTACGAAGGGGCCCCCACACCTGTCGCGGGTTTCATGGCGTCCGGCGTGAAAGTCGCCGCTTTCGGAGCCTTTCTGAAGGTTCTGTTTGCCGCGCTGTCCGGCCCAGCGATGGACAGCCTCGCGATTCCGATTCCGGAAGTGCTCGCGGTCGTCGCCGTGGTGACCATGACCGTCGGCAACTTGCTCGCGTTGCCGCAACGAAACGTCAAGCGCGTCCTCGCATACTCGGCGGTCGCACACGCCGGTTATCTCCTGCTCGGTTGCGTTGCATACGTGAATGACCCGCAACTTGGGGCGAACTACACGCTCCCGGGCGGCAATGTGCCTTTCTACTTGATCGGCTACGCGTTCGCTTCCCTGGCTGCATTCGGCGCCCTCGCGACCGTCGGGGCGAAGGGCGAAGAGCTGACGCGCGAGGCGCAGCTCGCCGGACTCGGACGACGCTACCCACTCGCCGGAGCGGTGCTGGCGCTGGCGATGATTTCGCTGGCCGGCGTGCCTCCGACCCTCGGCTTCTTCGGCAAGCTGCAAATGATTCGGGAGATCCTGTCGGTCGAGGACGCGAAGTACCTGCCGTACGTGATCGTGATGATCCTGAACTCGATCGTCAGCGCGTACTACTACCTGCGCGTGACCGTGTACGTGTACATGAGCCCGGAAGGTGCCCTGGAACGCGAGTACGTGCGCGAGACGAGCCTGACGTGGTCGATGGGGATCTCGGCGCTGGCGCTGCTGGTGATTGGGATGCTGCCCGGCAAGTTCATCGAGATGAGCGATGTTGCGGCACACACAGTCCGCACCCGGCACGCAACGACGCACCTCGCCGAGCACATGGGTAAGCCGATCGGGCCGGACGGCGGTGTACCTGCCGCGCCTACCGATCCCACGGCGCGGCCCGGCAAGGTGAAGCCCGGCGGCGCTGCCGGACAGCGCGCGCCTCGATAGCGGACACCCTGGTTTCGTGCGCGGCCGGACACTGGCCTTGCTGACTCTGCGCTTGTACGCGCACCGCGCCGGACGCACCTCGCGCTATTTTTTGGGGACCTCCGCCCCCGATCCGGCGGCCGCCAAGCGCATTTCTCCGCGCCGACGCATAGCTCGCCGTAGGCGTCCTGCCCGGACACGTGACCTCCCCACACCACCGGTGGAGCAGGCACAGCGACCCACTCCGCGGACCAGGCCCGGCTGCTTGAGTGCAGCCAAGGCCGCCGCCCTGCCAACCCGTGGTGCGTTCCCGCCGCGCGTCGCGAACGCGAGCATCGGTTGCTTCCGATACCTGTAGCCAATAGATGCAACGAGCGTGCCAACACTGAACTGAATGATTTCAGCAGCTTCCGCATGACCCCACCAGTCCCACTCAAGTCTCGAGACCGGTCCCGAGACTCCAAACCGGCACACTGCGTCGCTGCTACCGCCGACGAAGTCTCACTTCGGCCAGATTTCAGTCGCGGTCGCACGAACGGGCGCAGACAATCGCCAGGTTCCTGATCGCCGACGCACGTCTACACGTACGCGAGGTCCCGAACGTCGCCGACGAGCGGTGCTTCTTGCCGGTGGTTGTGCGGCGCGGCGTTCGACTACTTGAACTCGATCTTGTCGACCAGGATTGCGCTGTCGTAGATCGAATCGCCTACGTCCGTGGTGAACAGGCGCAACGTTACGTTGCCCTTGCCAGCGAATTGCTTCACGTCGGCCTCGGCGAGGACCCACGGCGTCATGAACACGCCGTTCTTGTCGAATCCAACGTCAGCGGGCGTCAAACCCTTGAATTGGCCACCGCAATTACCGGGCTTGCCATAGCAGCCCTTCGCGCAGAGATCGTCGACTTTTACGTGCACCACGGTCTTCTTGGTCGATTTGGCCTCGAGCCGCGCGGTGAACATGTCCTGGAATTTGCTGCCGCAGTACTCCTTGAATTCTTCGCTGTAGTACTTCCACCAAAACGACATCTTCGATTTGCCGGGCTGGATGCAGAACTTCTGTTTCAGTTCACCGGTCTGCGTCGTGTAACCCAAGCCCGTGGACACGATGCTCATGAACTTGCCGCCGACGGGCACTGTCCCGCCCAACTTCGGGATCACGCGGCCGTCACCGCCCTTGAGCCAGCCGTTGGTGTTTCCGGTCTCGAAGCTCTGGTTGATGATGTCGGAGTAAGCGGCGTCGAGGTTTTGAGCGCCCACAAGGCTGAAGAACGTTCCCGGATGAGCCGCATCCTCGATCTTGACGTGAGCGACACCCGACAGCTGTTTCTGTCCGATGATGTTGCTGAAGAACGTCGTGCCCCACTTGGACGCGAAGGTGTGGCTCACATAGCCGTTGTATCCGACGACCGCGTACGCACCTGCGGCGAACAACTCGCTGGCCAACGAGCCGGAGAACAACGATCGGCACGCACCCACGTACACGAGGCTACGCGGGAATCGGCGGGTGGCGTGCCGGCGGACGAACGAAGCGGTGATGCCGTAGACGCCGTCTGCTCCAAGCACGACCCGACCGTTGCGAACATCCGCCGTCAGGTGATCAACGCAGACGCCGCTGCCGCCCGCCTTGTTGATGAAGCAATCGAGCTCGGGGCTGCACGCTTTCTTCTCGCTGCAGGTCGCCTTGGTCTTGCTGCTCTTGTAGTAGGAGCACGAGATCTTGTGTCCGGTCCAGATGACTTCTTCGCTGCCGCGCTCGGCCCATCCGTACTTGGCCCGTACGTCCTTGGGCATGTCCGCGAAGTAGGCGTCGCCGTGTGTGGCGGTCGCGATAACCCCGTAGTTGTACAAGTGCCGGTAGTGGTTGAGTCCACCCGCAGTGCCGTTGAGCACGTTGCCGCCCTCTACTGTGTACGCCGGGCACGCGTTCTTCTGCATCTGCCCGAACGCTGCTGTGACTTCGTTGTCGGTCAGTTCCTTGTTGAAGGGATTGAGGAGCAGCGCGCGCTTGGAATCGACTCGGTTGGCGGTGATGCCAGCATTGAACGCCGGGATGTCGTTGACGCTGTCGTACCGCGGATGCCCGCCACGGGTTCCGGACGGGTTGAGGTTCAAGACGCCAAGCGTGCCGTCGTTGAAGCGCACCCATACGCCGTTTCCGTCGTTGCTGGCAGTCCCGAAATGAGAGATGAGACCGCTGCCCTTGAGCGACCCGACCGCCGCATCGCGGCCCTTCTTTCCGCCTCCGGCAGACTTCCAAGCGCCCTTGGCTGCGGTGAGCGCTGCGACGTTCTTTGAGCACGAACCCGGTTCCACGTCGTCCACGACGTCGATGTCAGCGACATCGGTGAACGCGGTGTACTGCTTCGCGCCGATTTGGTGTTGGACGGCGGCGCGCAGCAGGATTTGGCCCGGCCCCTTCTCATTGACAGTGAAACGGGCGGTGTACAGGCCGTCACCTTTGATCTCGTCGCCTGAGCTGCTGGTCTTGCCGTCATCTCTCAGCGTGCCGAAGGTCGTAAGTTTGTTGCCGTTCTTGTCCACTCGGAAGACCTGCAACGACGACTTGTTGAAGTTGCTGAGCTTGCCGAGATTGACGATCGCGTGGATGACGGTGGCTCGCTTCGATTTGACGACGCGCGGCCGTGCTCGGAGCCGATCTGGGAAGTGAAAAACCGGGTTGTACGTCACGACGATGCGGTCGATGGCGACTTGTGACCCTTTCTTGGCGGTGACGGTGATGACGTTGTCGCCGGGCGTCAGGCTGACCTTACCGGTCTGGAAGAATGGCGAACCAAACGCTTGGCCGCCGGCGCCGTTGCTGTGTGCCCAACGAATCTCGTCGGCGTCGCCAAAAACTACGCCCGCGACATCCGTCGTTCCGCCGCTGACGACCGCGTGCCCGCGACCGCTCGGTCCAACAATGCGGATGCGCAGTTCCTTGCTCGGGTAGCCGCCGTGTGTCGCGCCGCCGCTGCTGCCGCCAGATGTTCCACCGCTGGTGCCGCCGGATGTTCCACCACTGGTTCCGCCGGACGTTCCACCGCTGGTTCCGCCGGACGTGCCGCCGCTGGTTCCGCCGGACGTGCCGCCACTGGTTCCGCCGGACGTTCCATCGCTCGTGCCGCCAGATGTGCCGCCCGACGTTCCTGCGCCGTCAGCTCCTGTTCCGCCACCGTCCACACCGCCGCCGTTTGGGGGCAAGGTGAACCCGCTGTTGTTCGGCTGCCGGCTGGTTCCGCAGGCCGCAAGCGCTAGGGCTGAAAGCGCGACAATGAAGCGCGCTGGGGTCGCGGCCATGGGGGCCGTGCCGCGTCGAATCGAGAGCATCTGCCGTTCCGTCCTGATGAGGGCTGCCGTTTGGCTGCCGTCGGCGCTTCAAAACCGCGTGACTGCGGGGCCTTCGGGGGCGCGGAGAGTAGCTTTGCCCCCCGGCTGGGTCAAACACATTTTACCGGCTGCGACGGCGATTGCGGGAGGGTTTGTGAACCTTCAGACTGCCTACAATCCCGCGAGCTTCTCGAGTTGCCAGTGCTGCCACCTTGCCTCCAATCCAACACCGCCCTCGTCCCCGGGACCGAACCGATGGCGGTCGCGGCCGGAAACGAGGGCGTGCTCATCCTTCATGGGTTCACGGGATCGCCTTGGGAGGTCCGTCCGGTCGCTGAGCGGCTGGCGTCGACCGGGCGATCGATCGCCATGCCGGTGCTTGCGGGCCACGGCACGAATGTCGCCGACCTCGACCAGACGACGTGGCACGACTGGCTCGCGTCCGCGATTGCGGCCCGGGCTTGGTTGGACCGTCGCTGCGACACGATCCACGTTGTCGGATTGTCGATGGGAGGTCTTCTCGCCGTCCTCGTAGCGAACGATTTTGGTGCGGCTCGCTTGGGTTCCCTCACCTTGCTCGCGCCAGCGTTCACTCTCGGCACTGTCCCGACGGCGGCGATCAAGACGTTTCACACGATTGGATGGCCCAAGGTGCTCGGCAAGGATGCGCCGGTTCTGGCGCGGAACGAACGTCCACCCGCCTATTGGCAGGTGCCGGTTGCCGCAACCAACTCCCTACTCGACCTCATCTCTATGGTCCGCGGATCGCGCCTGGCGGTCTCGGCACCTACGCTCGTTGTGCAGGGAACTGCCGATGCAACGATTCCGCATCGAGCTGCGCGGCGGATCGCAAAACGGCTGGTCCCGCATGCTCGATTTGAGCAAATCCCACGAGCAGGGCACCTGTTGCCTCGCGTCAAGCAGGCGCCGGCGGTGCTCGAAACAATCGCGCTATTTGTGAGGAGTCCGCGCTCGTAGGCGCCCGTGTCAGCTGGCGAGTTCGGCAAGCTCTTCTGGGCTATCGAAGCGGATGTGCATGTGGTCACGATGGCCGCGCGAATGCCGGATCAGCGTCTTGCGCGCACCCTTTGCACACGGGTATTGGAACATCGTCTTCAGACGCTTCGGATCGGCACCTGCACGTGTCAGTGCATACCGGTGCAGACGCCGCTGGATGTTCGGGGACATGTAGACCGCGGCCATCTGTCCGCTGCGCTCGAGCCGATCGATGAAGAACCAAAGCCGCGCATAGTCGATCTGATCGAGCCGGGGAACGCCCCATGCCTTGCGCGCCGGTTCGCGCGTGAAATAGCCGATGTCGATATCGCGTCCGGCGCGGTGACTCCGGTGTGGGCGAAGACGTCCGCCGCCAAGGCGAGACAAGGACCCGACGATCGCGGGGTGTCGATCCGGCCAGAGCCGATGCATGGCTCGGAACGAGTCGTTAAGCAGCGCGATCACGTAGGGGCGGCCCCACGTCGTTCGTTTTCGACGAGCACGCACGCCAGGGCCGGTCCTGAGGCGGACTGCGCGGGCGAATCCCGATGCCGGACGGTACCGAACCGGAACGATAACAAGCTCACCTTCGGCCATATCGATGCCTTCGGGGTCCCACTCAATGTCGTTGGCACGTGCAACGGCCAAAGGAGACGTTGAGTACCGATACGCGACGGTCCGCAGCGTGTCGCCTGGCTTGACCGTGTAGTTGCGCAGAAAGACTGCGCGGCGGCTCTTGATCGGCTTGCCCTTGCGGTTGACGACGAGAACGCGGTCAACGTCCGCCGGCGGTGAGTAGCCACGTCGAACCTTGATGTATTTGCTATCTGCCGTCTTCGCGAGCGCCTGTGGTGACGTCGTAGCGTTGCTCACACCGCTGGCCGCAGCAGATTTCTTGCTGGCTGCAAATGCCGTGGTAGAGACGGCCACGATGCAGCAGAAAACGGTCGCTCGGACGATCATGGATCGCTGTGCCCGGCGTTCTGCCGAAATCGGGGTGGTCTTGCGCAAAAGCAAATGAATTCCCTGTGTTATGTCGTCCGACAAGAAACGCCGTCGCGCGAGAGGAACGCTGCTATACCACCGGTCTGCGCTTTGATGGAAGGAAGATCAAGAGTTGGCGCCGGATCCATGGCGTCTCGGTGCTGCGTTTGGACCGCGCCGATCCGCTAAGCGCACAGGATCACACCGATCCACTTGCATCGCGAATTCGGCACAACGCAGCACCAGCCACGATCGCCGCCGTCTCCGCACGAAGGACATTCGGACCGAGCGAAACCCGGGTGCCGCCAACCGCATCGAGACGCTCCCTTTCGTCGCCTGACAGCCCACCTTCGGGCCCGATAACGACGCACGTTCCCGCCTCCTGTTCCGCGGCCCATGAGCCAATGGCGCAGCCGCCCCCCTCGTCAGCGATCGCGACCGCTCCGAGCTTGAGATCGACGAATTGGTCGAGCGTCATCGGCGCGTCGACGCGAGGCAGAGATATCCGGCCGCACTGCTCAAAGGCCTCGATGGCCTTGTGCCGCCACTTGGCGACCCGCGCAGCGACCTTGGCTGACTTGAGGCGCACGACTCCGTGTTGCAGCTGCAATGGGACGATGCGGTCGACGCCGATCTCCACGCATTTTTCGAGCAGAAACTCCCACCTGTCGCCTTTGAGCAGGCCGGCCGCCACGACCACGGGTCTGACGTTGCTGCAAGACCGTGTGCGGCTACGAATCACGAGGAACTTGCCTGTCCATTCGCAGCGCGCCCGACCGCCCTCTCCGTCCGCGATCGTCAACTTTTCACCCCCTCGAATTCGCCGGACATAGCGGAGCCGATGCACGGCTTCCGCAGGTGGCGAAAAGGGCTCGTCGGGCCAGGGGCCGGCCACATACAGCTGCTTCACTTGGGCGCCCGAACGCGCAGTCCGACCCACTCGGCCAGGCGAAATCGCTCTTCGACCTCGAAACCGTCCGGCAAAAATGCCGACTCGAATCGAGTCTGCTCCTCGGCGAGAACTCCCGACAGGAGCAGCGTCCCACCGGGCGCGACGCGGCCGACGATGCCATCACGCAGCTTGATCAAGATCGACGAGATGATGTTGGCCGCGACCAGCTCGAACCGCTCCTTCGTCGCGGCTTCCGGCGTTTCGCTGACGTGCAGTGTCACGCGGTTGCCGTGCTCGTTGAGCGCCAGGTTGCCATGCGCCGACGCGATCGCATCCGCGTCGTTGTCCACCCCCACAGCGCTCGCGGCGCCCAGCGTGACCCCGGCGAGAGCGACCAGGCCGGTTCCTGTCCCGACATCGAGCAGTCGCAAGGACTTCGGGGTGGAATGCGCGACGACGAAAGCTTCGACCATCTGGCACATCAGCCGTGTCGTCTCATGGGTGCCGGTGCCAAATGCTTGCCCAGGGTCAATGCGGACGACGTGCCGGTCGGATGCTGTCTCGCCGTCATCGGGTTGCCACCAGGCGGGCACGACGCGCAGTCGCTCACCGATCTCGACCGGCTCATAGTGGGCTTTCCACGCTGCGTTCCAGTCTTGGTCGACGATCGCCTCGGCCTCGACGTCAGCGGCAAGCCGGTGGCGCTTCAGAATGTGCCCAAGTCCGACTACCGCTGTCTCTTTATCGGCGGTGGGGACGAACAAGGTAAGGCGGGCTGAGTCGGCGGGCAGGTCGACGTCGCGTAGGGTGCCGGCGTCTTCGGTCAGGATTCCGTTCGGCGCGAAATCGGCGGCCTCACCGGTGATGATTTCAGCGAGCGCTTCAGGCACAACAGCCCGCACGGCAAAAGTCTCGTCGTTCACCTGGCTCGTGCCGCTCAAGCCAAGGGCTCCAGCGCGATCATCAGCTCGCCTGTCTCGACGGCGGCTCCGGCCGACACGTGTACGTCGGTGACACGACCCGCAGCTTTAGCCTTGACGTCGTTTTCCATCTTCATCGCTTCGAGAACGGCGACGACATCACCCGCGGCGACCTCATCGCCGACAGCGACCTCAACTTTGACGACGCGACCAGGCATCGACGCGACGATCTTGCCGCCAACACCGCCATCGGCGTCGTCGCCACCGCGCAGCCAGAATTCGCGCTCGTCCAGGATCGCGAAACCACCTTGGCGCGGGCCTTCGACGATCCAGCGCTTGTCGTGACTTGTGAACGACCGGAATCGGCGGGACTCAGAATCGGCGCGCACAGCGAGAGATCCGTCGGGCAGGGCGTCTACGCGGACGGTGAACTCGTTGTCTCCAACGCGAATGATCGCCTCATCGCCGCGATCGGACGCCACGATCACCTCGACGCGCTCGTCGCCACGTTCTGCCAGGTACGTAATGGTCATCTGTGCTCTCCTATCCGCGCACGATGCCGAGGCGTGACGCCTGCGACCACGTGGACTCGCCGGCACCGTTCGTGGGACGACCGGCTGTGGCCTTGCGGTGCTCCAACAACACAGCGACCGCGAGGGCGAGGTCGTCGTCAATGACCTCATCGGTGAACTCGCCCAAGCGCGCGATGATGCCGGTGTCATAGCGACCAGCGACGAAATCCTCCGCTTCAAGCAGCCACAGCAAGTACGGCACGTTGTGGGCGATGCCGCCGATCTCGGTGGCTTCCAGCGTTGCCTTCATACGCTCGATGCAGCGGCCGCGATCTTCAGCCCACGTACTGATTTTGGCGATCATGGGATCATAAAACCGCGGGATCTCGCTGCCTTCAACGACCCCGTCGTCCACCCGGATGCCGGGTCCGTACGGGGGACGGTAGACCGAAAGCGTGCCGGGTGACGGCATGAAGTTGCGGCTCGGATCTTCGGCGTACACGCGGCACTCGATCGCGTGGCCGCGTTGCTGGATACCGTCCTGGGACACGCTCATCGGCTCGCCCATCGCGATGCGCAGCATTTCGACCACGAGGTCCACGCCGGTCACCATTTCCGTCACCGGATGCTCGACCTGCAAACGCGTGTTCATCTCGAGGAAGTAGAAGTCCTCGTTGGCGTCGACCAGGAATTCGATCGTGCCCGCCCCGATGTAGTCGACTGCTTCCGCGGCCTTGACGGCGACCGCGCCCATGGCCTGACGCGTGGCATCGGAGAGGTGGGGCGCCGGCGATTCCTCGATGACCTTCTGGTTGCGTCGCTGCACCGAACACTCGCGATCGAATACGTGAATCGTGTTGCCGTGCCCGTCGGCGAGTACCTGCACTTCGATGTGGCGGGGTTTGACGATCGCCTTCTCGATGTACACCGCATCGTCGCCGAAGTAGGCGCGTGCTTCCCGCTGAGCGGCTTCGAACGCTGGACCGACCTCGGATAGCTCGTCGACCAGCCGCATTCCCTTGCCGCCGCCACCTGCAGCAGCCTTGAGCATGACCGGGAGTCCGAAGTCACGCGCGAACGCTTCAGCTTCAGCCGGACCAGCGATCGGACCATCAGAGCCGGGGACCACGGGAACTCCCGCTGCACGCATCGTGTCACGAGCGAGCGTCTTGATGCCCATCTGGCGCATCGCGTACGCCTTGGGACCGGCGAACAGGATCCCCGCTTCGTCACAGGCCTCGCGGAAACCGGCGTTTTCGGACAGAAAGCCGTAGCCAGGGTGGATCAGCGTGGCTCCCGTCTTGGCGGCGGCGGCCAGGATTCTGTCACCCAGCAGGTAGGACTCGGCCGAGGGAGGGGGCCCAACACGAACCGCTTCATCGGCCATCCAGACGTGCGCAGACCGCGCGTCCGCGTCCGAATAGACGGCGACCGTCGGCAGTCCCATTTCGCGACATGCGCGGATGACGCGGCACGCGATCTCGCCGCGATTGGCGATCAGCACCTTGTGCCCGGCGGTTAGCAGACTGGACGATTGAGCGGACATGGGCGGGCCTGTGGATGGGGCGGCGGCGCGGTATCGTGCGCAGGGGCCAAACCGGTGTCAATGTCGCTGTAACGCGTCCGTTTTTGCACGTAAACGCCGTTGCGGCTCATAGGTTGCTTGAACTCCGTCGATCGCGGCCCTACCTTGCGCCGCCTTCGCGCCGTGGCCGACCTGCGCCGCGCACCCCGTTCGGAGCGATCGATGCCGTTCACTGCCCCATCTTTGCCACTCGCGCTGGCGCCGTTCGCCCAGGCCACCGCCGAAGCCGATACCGGTGGCCTGCTGGTGGTCGCGATCTTCATCGCCATCGTCGCCGTCGTTGCGGTCGTCATGACCCGCAAGCCGCGTCGGCCAACCGATCCGAAACAGCTCGATGCCAAGCGCGCTGCGCCAGAAGTCACCCCGCGCGACCAGGAAAAGGAAGCGCGCCGTACGGCCAAAGCCCTGCGACGTGCCGCGAAAGGGGCGATTCGGGTCAAGAAGGGTGGCGTTGCAGAACACGTCGATGCGATCGACTTCGAGGCCGAGCCCGAAGAGCTCAAGCCCGATCCCGAGGAAGAGGTCAAAGCCCCTCAAGAAGCGGTCCCCGACAAGGCCGCACTCGACCGCGAGAAAGTGCGTGGCGGCCTCGCCAAGACGAAACAAGAAGGCTTCGTCGCACGACTCGGCAAGCTCTTCGCGGGCAAGCAGATCGACGCCGACCTGCTCGACGAGATCGAAGAAGTGCTCTACCGCGCCGATCTCGGTGTTCAGGCAACCACCGCGTTGCTCGACGCGCTGAAATCGGCCCTCAGCAAGAAAGAGCTGCAGGACGCCGACCGGATTTGGTCGACTCTGCACGCGAAGAGCCTGGCGATGCTGACCCAGGTCGACATCAGCGAACTCAACCTGCCGGCGAGCCGCGAACCCGCGGTCTTGATGGTGGTTGGCGTCAATGGCTCCGGAAAGACAACGACAATCGGCAAGTTGGCGCATCGATACGCCGGCATGGGGCGCAAGGTCATCGTCGCAGCCGGAGATACGTTCCGCGCCGCCGCCGTCGATCAGCTCGAAGTCTGGTGCGAGCGCGCGGGTGTCCCGATCTACCGGGGCAAGGAGAAGCAGGACCCCGCGAGCGTGTGCTACGGCGCCATCGAACGCGCCAAAGCCGAGGGATTCGATCTCGTCATCTGCGACACGGCCGGGCGTCTGCACACAAATGCGAACCTGATGGCGGAGCTCCAAAAGGTCGGCCGCGTGGTCGGAAAGGCCCACGGCGGCGCCCCCGACGAGGTGCTGCTCGTGCTCGATGCAACAATGGGCCAAAACGCGGTGCAGCAAGCCAAGCAGTTCCGCGAAGCCATCGAAGTGACGTCTATCGCGCTCACCAAACTCGATGGAACAGCGAAAGGTGGCGTTGTGTTCTCGATCGCGGAGACTCTGAAGCTGCCGGTGAAGCTCATCGGCGTTGGCGAGAAGATGGAAGACCTGCGAGACTTCAACGCCGAGCTGTTTGTCGATGCGCTCTTTGACCGGGGCAATGGAGCCGCGTCCTGATCGTTTCTGACCGCGCACGCATTCGCCCAACGATTCGACACGTCGCTGTCGCCGCCGTCGCTGTGTTCGCGGCAAGCGCGGCGTTGCCCTCGGCTCTCCAAGCTGCAGAAAAGGGCACAATCCTTCGTTTTCTGAGTCCCGACGGCGCCGTCACGTTGACGGTGGAAGGCCAAAATCCGGTCACGATTCGCCGTGGTCGACACGTGACGTTCCGCGTCGACGCGCCGAAAGTGCGCTACATGGTTTCGGACGGCAACGACTGGCAATACACCGCTGAGGTCGGCTTGAAGCGCGTGCGGCGGCGCACCATCACCCTGGTCATCCCGGGCGCCCATGTGCAGGTCATCAACCGCACCGATGAGGACCGCGAAGTGCTGGCCGATGGACGGCGGATCGGCGTTCTCAAGCGCGGCAAGACGGCCACCTACGGCCCGATTTCAGCCGGAACAACTCTCCTCAAGACCATCGGTGTGCGCAGTCGCAACCACGTCGCGGCCCGCTTCCGAAGCCGACCTGGCGGTCTGCGGACCGTCGTTCTTCCCGCGATTCCGGCCGGGCTTTTCGTCGTCAACCCAATCTCCAACACCGTGCGCGTGCTCATCGATCACCGCGACTACGGGACCTTGACTGGCAAGGCGCAGCTCTTCGTCCTGGGGCTGGCGCCGGGCAATCACGCAGTGAAGCTCGTCGACACCGCAAGTGGACGCCCGTTCCGATTCGACGCGCGACTTGCAGCGCGGGGGGCGAGCGCTCCTGAGTCCGGGGCCATTCACCTGACGGTGATCAACGACACCGGTGAAAAACTCATGGCTCCGGCCGCGCTCGGCGGCTACATCGATCATCCACTCGCTCCCGATGAGCGACTCTCAGTGACGCTGCCCAAGAAAGCATTTCGCATTCGTCTGACCGGCGCCGAGAGCGGCCTCGACTACCATCGCGATGTCGATCCGACTCTGCGCACCCCCGATCTCTGGCGCATTGAGCGGCCCCGGGGCCAGCTGCACCTGACCAACGGCACGGGAGAGCGCGCGCGGGTTCACATCGACCGTCACGGCGCCATCGAGCTCGAGGCCGACGCCAAGGTCAGCATTCGGCGCGTTCCCGCCGGTCGTCTGCGTCTGCACGTGATGGCGCTCGAGTCCAAGCAGCAGTTCAAACGCGGCATCCAGCTGGCGCCGAACGGGCACGTATCCTGGACGGTTACAAGCGGTCGCAGCGAGCTCATGATCGTCAACAAGTGGGCCGAACCTGTTGAGCTTGCCATCGACGGGTCGCCGCGTGGTCGGGTCAGCCCCGGCGCGACTTTTCGTGTCACACGGATCCTGCCCGGACCGCACGATGTGGTTGCCCTGACGACCGTGAGCAAGGTGCGCGAGGTCATCGCTGTCCTGGTGGTCGACGGCAAGGTCACGCGCCTGCCGCTGCGGCCGCCCCACGCCTCTTTGCGGCTCGACAACCAGCTCGATAAGTCGCTCGTCGTCTTGGTCCGGGGCGTTGAAGTTGGACGTGCCGCTCCGGGCAAAGTCGCATCGTTCCCGGTGCGATCCGGACGCATGGCCGTCGAGGTTCGCGTCGTGGGCAGCACGGTTTCGACTACGTGGTTTGGGGTTGTCGCCCCGTCACAGCAGATCGAGCTTCCCAACCCGACCACCGGGAGCGCCCCAGTCGTCGTCGAGAATACGACCAACGCGCCCGTCGAGATTCGCGTCGATGCGCGTGCTCCCGTGACGATCGCCCCGGGCGCGAAACACGTCGCTGCGGGTCTCACCGCCGGAATCCATCTCGTCCAGGTCAAGGGACGCGGCTTCATGCAACGGCAGCGCGTTCGCGTCACCAAGGGCGAACCGCCGGTACACATCCGGCTGATGACCGACATCATCGCGGCCACGAAACGCCGTTAGCGCGTCGTTCGGGCTATTTGCCGCCGGCGGCCAGGAAGCGCTGCACCCCGATACCGAGCGACGCCATATTCGGCTTCATTCGCTCGACAAGGTAGGACTCGACGACCGGCACGATCTTGCGCGCAAGCAAGCGCGGCAGTCCGGGGATGCGCGACGGATCGACCTTCATCTCGCCGCTGATTGCGATGACCACATCGTCGCCTTGAGCGATGATCCGATTGGTGCCACCGCACGTGTACAGGCCATTGAATGCCGCCGCTTCGATGCGCCAATGGACCAGCGTTTCCGCGTCGACCCAGTCGGCGTGGTCGAGCCACTCGAGCATCTCGGGTTTGACGAACTTGCGAGCGAGCGCCGGCACTTCGCCCGCATCGGCCCGCCATCGGTTGAGGATCTTCGGACCGGTGTCGCGCGGTGTGCGCTCGAGTTCGTCGATTGACGAGACGTTGTCGAGAAACGGCACCAGCTCGATCATGCGATCGCGTATCAGCGGATAGACAACATCCAGGCTCGCGTTGCGGACGCGGCCTTCGGCGGAGAACTGCATCGCTAGTTGCCTTTGAAGACGGGCTTACGCTTCTCGACGAAAGCGGTCATGCCTTCGGTCTGGTCGTTGGTCTGGAAGCATCGCGCGAACGCCCGCGACTCCGCTTCGAGCGCGTATTCCAACGGCAGTTCCACGCCGCGGTTGATGATGCGCTTGGCTTCGGCAACGGCGAGGGGACCGCGACGCGCCATCTTTCCGGCGGTCTTGAGCGCTGCGACCATCAGCAGGTCCGGCTCGTGAACCTGGTAGACGAGCCCGATTCGATTGGCTTCTTCGGCCGGGAACACGTCACCGGTCATGACCCAGTGCTTGGCCGCGTTGCGTCCGATGAGGCGGGCGAGTCGCTGCGTGCCACCAAAGCCAGGGATGACGCCGAGCGTGACTTCGGGGAAGCCGAAGCGGGCCGTCTTGGACGCCAAGATGACGTCGCAGGCCAGCGCGAGCTCGCATCCACCGCCGAGGGCGAAACCGTTGACCGCCGCGATGATTGGTTTTTGGATACGCTCGATTCGCTTGAGCACGTCGTTGCCGAGCAACGAGAACTCCATCGCCGCATGGTAGTCCATGGACAGGAGCTCGCCGATGTCCGCACCGGCGACGAACGCGCGGTCACCCGAGCCCGTGAGCACGGTGACCAGGACGCTTTCGTCGTCCGCGATCTCGTCGAGCCGCTTTCCGAGCAGCCGCAGCGTATTGAGATTGAGCGCGTTGAGTTTGGTCGGCCGATTGATCGTCAGAGTGGCGACCGGGCCGTCCCGCGTCAGGACAACCGCATCTGCCGGCATTACCGACCGCCGCGCTTGCTGGCCTTGAGCGGGTTGAGGGACCGAGCTTCTTCGGTCTTCTCAATGCGCTTGTGAGTGGCGAAGTTGCACATGCCCAGGGCCCATTTGCGGCCCGGGTTCGCGTACGACTTGCAGTAGCTCGCGCCGCCGAGTCCTCGAACATGGCCGCAGCCGTCGCAATCGCCGACCGTGGGCTGGAACGTTCCACGCTCGATCAACGCAGCGAGCGCGGGCTCGGCGGGAAGGGTGTTGGGAGTGCTCATGTCCGTCTCCTGACCTCAAAGGGCGGCGGAAACTAACGGCGGGTATGGGCGATGTCAACGCAAAGTTGCGTCGCTTGGAGAGGCGCGCAGTGCCCTACTTCGGCGCTTTCTTGCAGAGACCGTTGTCGCACACCTCGCCGCCGCCGCAGGGATGGGATAAACACGCCTTGTACCCGTGGCAATGAAAAGCCGGTGGCGGCGCGCACACGTTTCCTTTGTCCGACGGCACGCAGAACGTGGCCTGGCCGCCGTAGGGGCAGTCGGTGGCCTCGCTCGATTTGCTGCAGTTGCCTTTCTGCGCGCAGAACTTCTTGCCGTTCTTGGTGACGCACCGCCCTGATGCACACTGCCAGTTTTCTTCGCAGGCGTCGCAGAAGCCCTTGCTGCCCGCCCCGCATGTAGGCAGCGACTTGGGCGGTCCACGTCCGGTCGACGAAATGACCTTGTAGCAGTAGCCCTTGCCGCCGTAGCTCACGCACGTCGTGCCCGTCGGGCATTGCCCCGCGCCCCCTTTGGCCTGACACGTGGTCGCACAATAGCGTTCGGCGTCGTCCTTGGACTGGAAACACACGGCGGCGGGGCTGCAATCGGCGGTTGTCTTGCAGGGGCTGCAGTGGGCACCATCGCCCTTGCAGGAGCCGTAGTCGGGGTGGCACGCGAACTCGTCCACCTTGGACCCGTACTGCCGACACGAATAGCCGGCCGGGCATTTTCCGTCGCCGACGTTGCACTTGAAGGTGCAGAAGCGAGCGCCTCCGTCTTTGGGCTGCACACACTCAGGGGCGTTTGGTCCGCATTGGCTCGATGACTGGCATGGATCGCACAACCGTGGCGGCGTGCACACGAGAACGTCGCCGAGCGGATTGCAGAACGTCCCATTGGTGCAATCGCTCTGGATTTTGCACCCCTGGCTGCAGATCCCAACTCCGGACCTGAGGTTTGTGATGTAGCAACTCAGCCCGTACTTGGCGCAGTCGTTGTTGCTCGCACACAGCTTGCCCAGCCCGCTATCGGAAGCCGTCGCACCGCCGTCTTTGTCGTCGCTGGGCCCGTCGACCGTTTCGTCGGAACAGCCCGCAAAGAGGCACGCGGCGGCGATCGCGAGCACCTTCAACAACGCTGGCGCATGGACTTTCACGGCGTGCTCCGTGGCGAGAAGAGGCGACGTCGGCTGAACAGTGGCCTTCAGCGAGTCGTTTGCCGGGCGCGGTATGTTGGGTTCACACTCGAGCCTCGCGCAGCATAACCAAGGCGCCCATCGGTGCGAAGTCAGCGCCACAGAGCGCCACATTCTCATCGATGCAAAACGCCGCATCGTTCGCCTCGCTCGGGACCTGAAATGGCATCGCTCTACCACTACATGGACTGTCCCTATTGTTTCCGCGTGCGCATGTACGCGCACGAGAGAAGCATCAAGTTCGAAAACGTCGTGGTGGAACGCGGGTCGCCGCCGCCAGAACTGCCCAGCCTCAATCCGCTCTTGCGGCTGCCGGTTTGGATCAACGACGAAAACAAGCCGATTTTTGGTTCCAACACCATCATCGACTACCTCGAACACAGCGATCCCGATGAACCGCTTGTGCCCACTGAGTCACTGCCGAGAGCCCGCGTGTGGATGGCCGATGAGCTCGCGCGTGACGGGTTGCTCGAGCCGCTCATCGCGCTGGATCGCGATCTCGGAGGTCGCGACCCGGACAACTGGAATCTGTCGCTCTACAAGAAGAAGACCGCGCGCATCCGGCGCACACTCAACGTCTTCGAAGCTCTTCTCGGTGGCCGAAAGTGGCTGATCGGGGACGATTTCACGTTGGCCGATCTGTCTCTCGCGTTGCCGCTTTCGATCCTGGAGCGATACGGCATCGACCTGGCGGACACACCGGCGCTGGCCGACCTCGCTGAAAGGCTTGCTGCGCGCGACTCGATGCGCCTTGCACGCATGCGAAACCCATGAATGACTTTGGCGCTTTCGTTGTCGTGTCAAAGCTGGTAGGACAGCGCCCCCTTCGACGCTGACGTCGCTTTGGAGTGCCTTGTCATGGTCATTCGAAACGCCCTGCGCACCAGCGCCTCGCACAAGTTCGGACATCGTTCGCGATCCCTTTGCCTCGCCATCATCGTGTGTGCGTCGCTGAGCCTCGTGGCCGCCTCCGTCACAGCGCAGGCGCCCGCAAAGAACCCGCCCGAGAACAAGGCCGCTGCTGCCGCCGAAAAGAAGGCCGCTCCGGCCCCTGCCAACGCTGCGCCCGCTGCCGCCACGACTGCGCCCGCGGCAAAGAAGGAAGCCCCGAAGGCCCCCGCCGCCAGCCCGGGTACCGCGAATCCGTCGGCAGCCAATCCGGCCGGCACCGCCCCGCCGGCCGATGGCGCCGCTCCTGGCACTGCGCCCGCGGAAGCTGTTGTCGCGCCACCCCCGCCCGCGCCTGGCTTTGTGGTCATCAACGTCGACATGGAGGGCCTCTCCGCTGTTGTCGGGGGCGAGGTTCACGGCCTGAAAATCGGCGCAAACCGCTTTGAGCTGCCGGCAGGCGACGCCGTGATCGAGGTCCAGGACAAGAAGGGCAAGTCGATCAAGAAGGAGACCGTGACCGTCAACAGCGGCAAGGACACGGATATCAAGATCGTGATGACCGGCAAGCTCGTCGTTCGCACCGCCGAAGGCATGACCGTCAAGCTCGACGGCAAAGCGGTCAAAGCTGAAAGCGGCGCCGCGAGCGCCACAGTCAAGGGCGGCAAGCACTCGGTCGTCGTGACGCAGCCCGGTCGCGTCGGCGTCAAGAGCAACATCGACGTCATCGCGGGACGCACACACACAATCAATCCATCGCTCGCCACCTTCTCACCCGGAAACGAAAACCTCGCGTGGGCCGGCGTGCTGGGAGGCGGCGCGCTGATCCTGGCTGCCGTGCTGATGGAGCGCTTCGCCGACGCGACGTCGTTTGGCGGCGACACCACGCGCTGGGTCATGGTCGGTGCGGGCGTTGCCGGATTCGCCAGCGGTACGATCATGATGAAGGACATCTACAAGAAGGAAGCGAACCCGCCGGTCAAGGACGGCAAGCTCCCGATGCAGGTCACGCGCGCCAAGTCAGCGACCGCGAACCTCGCCGCGCGCTAAGCGGCCCTGTTGGCCTCGCCATGCCGGTGCGCCTCCCCAAGATTCATGAAGTTGCGGACGGCTTATGGGTCGGTCCCGTTCCTGGTTCGCCCGAGTTGATTCGCAAGCTGCGGGTCGACCACGGCATCACCGGCCTCGTTTCCCTTCAAACAGACAAGGACCTGGAGACGTTGGGGCTTTCGTGGCCGCTGCTCTGGCGATTCCTGCTGACCAACCAAATCAACACCGCGCGTGTGCCGATCGTCGATTTCAACGATCGTTCGCTGCTCGATGGCCTCTCCGGCGCCGTGGACGCGGTCAACGACATGCGGCGCGGCGGGCATACGACCTACCTGCACTGCACAGCTGGCGTGAACCGTTCACCCACTGTCGCCATCGCCTGGCTGGTGCGCGACTGCGGCATGTCGCTCTACGACGCGTGGAACCAGGTCACCGAAAGACGTCCCTGCGACCCTCATCGCGCCGTCTTGCAGCGGTGGATCGACCGCGGCTGATGACGTGCTGTAGCGCGTTCAATCCCCCGCTTAACTGACAACAGCGTGCCTCCGCAGCGGGGCTCAGCTATGATGTGCGACCTGTACTCGCGACACGTCGCCGCGATCCCCCGCGGAGCGAAGATGTCAGACGTTCCCGTCACCGACCCGAACCGCGCCGAACCCAATCGGCAGGTCGAAGTCCAGCTCGGGCACCTGTGCAACAACCGCTGCGTGTTCTGCGTGTCCGGCCAGCTGAGTGAACTCGATCGCGCCCCGCAGCTTCCGCAAGACCCTATTCGCGCGCAGGTGCAGGCCGCGCGTGACGACGGCGCGACCAAGATCACGTTCCTTGGCGGGGAGCCCACGATTCAGCGGTCCTTCCTCGACCTGCTGCAGTTCGCCGTGGACTTGCAGTTCGACGAAATCGTCATCTTCACCAACGGTGTGATGACTCCGCGTGAGAGTTTCCGATCGCGAGCCCTACGCATCCTGGCCGGCCTCGGCGACGACGTCCGCGAGCGGGTGATTTGGCGGTTCTCGTTGCAAGGCGGCGACCGAGAGAGCCACGACGCGACGACCTGCAACCCCGGGGCCTGGGATCGGATCATCGAATCCATGGGCATCCTGGCCGGCGAGAACGCGCGCCTCTCGGGCAACATGTGCGTCGTTTCTGGCAACCACCTTGCCGTCGACGAGCTTGCGGATGTCGCCGCGAAGTTCGGCCTCGAGAACCTCCACCTCGACATGTTTCGGCCACGCGATTCCGGGGACCGAACCGAGGACTATCTGCGCGGCCTGATGTCGGTGCCGTACACCGAGATGGCGACCAGTTTTCGCAAGCTCGTGCAAGCCGTCGAACACAAGCTCGGCGCGGGTTTCGACCTGAATATCGGCAACCTTCCGTACTGCGTCGCGCCCGACATCGCTTGGCGCATCCATCATGACGGCCAGTTCACCGTCACGGTCGCCGCCAGTGGCAGCGGGCACACCCAAGACGGCTTCGACAAATACACCGACAAGCGCAGCGATAAGCACAAGACCGACGAGTGTGCGGCGTGTGTGTTCAACGATCGCTGTGGCGGCGTTTTCGATCTCTACGCAGACATCCATGGCCACGATGAACTGCGCCCCGTGTCCGGCGAGCAGCTGTGGCAGGTCGACGAGGCCGGCCATCACTTCGTGCTGCTTGCCGAGGACGCCGTGCGCACTTGGGCGGACGGCAACGAACGGCGGGTCGGGCGAATCGACGAGCGTGGCGGCGAGATCGACGTGTCCGTGACAACGCCGGCCGGTCCGTGGCGTCTCATCCTCAGGCGCTCAGCAAGGGCGACCAACCGACCTGGCTGGCATCGTCTCCGAGGTGGCCGCATTGAAGCCTCGGTCGTGGCGGGCGCACCAAGTGGCGATTCCGCCCACGCCGCGTTGCAGTCCGCCTGGAACCAGCTCGTCGCTGCCCTCGATCCAGCCGGAGAAGCAAGCATCGATGGACTGGCCGAGGCATGGAACATCGAGTCTGCGCGAATCGAAGGTGAGCGTGCGCGACTTGCTGGCATCAAGCGCCGCGCAGCCGCGATGATCGATCGACTCCGTGGGGAACGCCTCGCAGGGTTGCGTCTGGATTCCGTCTCTCGCGACCCGGATGTGCCGAGCATCGACCTGACCTATGTTGGTGCCGATGCGACCCTCGTCCTTTCCCTGGACCTGCACCCTCCCGCGCCGGCGACACGGCCCGCCCTGCGGCATCGAACCGAAGATCTCGGTCCCGAAACGCTGGCGCGATTCTCGGCTGAATTGGGGCGCGCTCTGAAGCCCCGGCGGTCGCGAGCACGCGCCTGAGCAAGAAGTCAGCCGGTCTGCGGCATCGACGCTTGCAGTCGACACGTAATCGCTACACACTCCGCGGCTCTGGACCCGATCGAGCGCTTTTCTTGCCGCGCTGCCCCGCTGGAATACAGTGTGTTCACAACGGGTTGTGGATCAGACTTGGGAGTCCGCCATGGGTGAGTTGCTGCTTATCGGAACAATCGCCTCGGGCGTCGGCCTCGCTTTCGTGACGTCCAAGATGGGCATCCGCTTCATCGTCGACACGATCCCGATGAAACAACCCAAGGGCTAGCCCGTTTTTGCACTGCGCACGGGTCCTGCAGCCAGGGCCGGATAACGCGAACTGAGCGCCCGTTTGGCGGGCGTTTTCTATTTGATCAGCTGGCGAAGCGGATCGGGCACGTCACACGTCCCGGCGGCGGGGTCGGCGTGGACGACGCGTCCAATACGGTCAAAGTTCGGCCGCCAGAAGTCGCGCTGGTAAGCAAACCAGATGAAGCCGGCCTTGCCCTTGACCGTGTTCATCGGAACCAGCCCGAAATAGCGCCCGTCCTTGCTGTTATCGCGGTTGTCGCCCATCACCAGGAGCGACTTCTCAGGCACACGAAACGCTGGAAAATCGGGGTTTTCGGCCTTGGCGTACACGCTCGCGTGCGAGGTGAACCGTCGCGGATCGATCTCGCGGGGCGGCCATCCGCTGTCGTTGAGCGGGCCGAGCCACATCACCAGGTCGGACTGCGGCCCGGGCACTCGATGTTGGCTGATGAACTCCGTTTCACCGATGCACTCGCGCGACTTGGCGCAGAAATAACCTTCGCGCTTCTGGGCGAAATCGGCGGCCTCGGCGCGGCTCGCAAACCGCCCCGGGAGCTCCTGGAGCTCGCCATCTTCCATCGTTGGCGCGGACAGGCACCACTTGCTGTCATCGGCGGTGCAGGTATCGATCGCGTCGACCGATTCGCCGCACTCTCCCTGCCGATCAACCACCGTGCGCAGGATCGGTTTTCCGTTGATGTGCAGGTGATTGTCGACCATCTGCACGAGATCTCCGGGCACAGCGACGACGCGCTTGATGAGGTCCTTGCCAGCTGAGTCCTTGTCGTCGTCGTAGGGGTATTCGAAGACGATGATCTCGCCACGCTTGGGCTCACGGAGTTCGAACAGCTTGATGCGGGTGAACGGGATCTTGATGCCGTAGATGAACTTGTTGACGAACAAATGGTCGTGCACGTGCAGCGTCGGAATCATCGATCCGGTGGGGATCTTGAACGCTTCGAACACAAATGCCCGGATGAGCAGCGCGAGGATCACCGCCCAGCCGATTGCCTCGACGTATTCGCGCAACGGACTCTTACGGAACGCGCCGAAATGGCGCTGCAAGGCATCATCCAGGGCGGTCGCGGCGTCCTCGAGCCGGTCGGGGTCGCGGAGGCGGGGCTTGGGCTCACACGCGACTTCCACGTCCGCTCGAAGCCTTTCGACCTTGGTGACCGCCTCTTCACCCACGCGCTGGCCGTGCTTGCGCAACAGGCGTTTGCTGTCTCGCAGCAACCATCCCGCCGCCTCATTGAGCCGCGCGAGGCGCTTTTTCCGGGCACGTGGATCGCCACCCGAACGCTCAGAACCACCGGAGCGACCGCCCTCTTTGCCGTTGCGTTTGCCGTTACGTGCCATCAGGCGGGCGAGTCCGAAAAGTGAAGCCCGCCCCACGCCCCGTTGAAGCGAGGCGCGGGGCAGTGGTTCGTGGGCTGGTGGCCCGACTGCGCTACTTGTCGGCGCGAACCATCACGTTGTCAATCGCCACGCCCTTGCCGGTATTCACCTTGCAGTCGCGCGAGTCGAAGGTGAACCGCACATAGACGCTATTGCCGCCAAAGCTGGTGACGTCAAACTTGTGCTTGGACCACGCTTTGAGCTTCGCCTTGCTGACCGTGAACGTCTTGCTCGTCGTGCCGAAAGTGCGGCGCACGTAGACCGTCATGCGGTCGTAGGTCGCGATCGCCTCGACATCGAGGAACGCGTCGAACGTGAGCCAGACCTTGCCGCCGGATTTGGCCGGCTTGCTGACGAAGAAGCTCTTGGACGTGGCGTTGCCGCTGACCTTGTTGGCGCCGGACGGGCAGGCGAAGTCCTTGCCGTTGTCGAACGTCAGCGCGCAGTCGGCCGAGACCGGCGTGATCGGGCCCTTGTCGATCGCCCAGTTGGCGCCGCTGGAGTTGCCCTTGCTGATCGTGAACGCCGACTTGTTGTTGCACGTGATCATTTCGCCATAGCTGGGGACCGGGGCGTTGTCGACACGCAGGTCATCGACGAACCAGCCGAGGTACTTGTTGTGCTTTTCGTCGATCGAGTCGAAGGACAGCTTGATACGCACGCGCTTACCGGCGAATGACGACAAGTCCAGCCACGACCAGCGCCAACCGTCCTGTTCGACCGTCGCGTTGTTCATCAGCAGGGTCTTGCTCGACACGAACGCCACGTCGGAAACCTCGACCTTGCGCTTGTCATAGGACGAGCTGAACTCGCCGTCGTACCAGGTCTTCATGAGCAGCGCGATCTTGCCGCCGCTTACCCCCGACAGGTCGATGACCGGTGAAAGCGCGTTGCCCTTCGTCGTGCCGCCGTCGTACGTGGCGCCGTTGTTGAAGTTGAGGCTCTTACCGGCGCCGTACGCGCCCGGTTTGCTCGGGGTGTTGTCGATGGCCCACACCGACTTGTTCTTGCCGTAAGCGGCGCTGAACTGCCAGCCGTTGACGTTGGACTGGAAGCCGTCAGTCCACCCGCCGCCATTGCCGACCGCGACGATCGGGCCGTTGTAGACGTTGATGTTGTCGACGAACCAGCCCGGACCCTCGTTGAAGTAGGTGTCAGCCGCGTCGAAGCTGAACCGCAGCTGGAACTTCTTGCCAGCGAGCGCCGAGATGTCGAACGCCTCGAGCCGCCACTGGTGCTTGTGCTTGCTGTGGTCGAGGTTGAAGGCCTTCGCGATGGTCTTGAAGCCGTCGGTCGACAGCTCAACGGTGCGCTTGTCGTACTTCGCCTGGTTTTCCTTCTTGTCGATGCCGTTGAAGCTGTGGAACGCCAGCGTGATTTTGCCCTTGACGGCCGACGCGTCGATCCAGAACCGCGACAATGCAGCGCCCTTCGGCTTGGCGGTGCCGACCTTGTAGTCGACGCCGTCGTTGAAGTTGAGCGAGCCGTTGCCGGTGAGCTTGCCGGGCGTGGTCGGTTTGTTGTCCGCCGCCCACTTGACCTTGGTGTTGTTACCGCTGAAGTGCCAGTCCTTGTCGGCGTAGTCGACGCCCTCGGTCATCGGAACCGTGCGCGATCCGCACAGCTTGGCGTTGATCTTGAACACGCAGCTGCCCGACTTGGAGTCGCACAGGTCCGACGTGCAGGGGTTTTCGTCGTTGCAGACGATCGCTTTGCCCTTGCAGGCGCCCTTGCCGTCGCAGCGGTCGCCCGAGGTGCACTTGTTGCTGTCGGAGCACGACTTGGTGTTCGGCGCGTTGATGTTCAGGCACTTCTTGAGCGCGTTGCTGCAGACATCGTTGGTGCAGGCGTTGCCATCGGCGCAGCTCCGGGTTTTGCCCGCGCTGCAGGCGCCCTTGCTGCAGAGATCCTTTTCGGTGCAGTAGACGCCGTCGTCGCACGGTTTCGCGTTGGCCTTGAAGCTGCAGCCGACCTTGTTGATGCACGAATCGTCGGTGCACGCGTTGGCGTCGTTGCACTTGAGCGGGTTGGCGCCCACGCACTTGCCCTTGCCGTCGCACTTGTCGGTCTGTGTGCATGAATCGCCGTCGCTGCACAGGTTGGTGTTGTTCTTGTAGCTGCACTTGTCGTTGGCGCAGGAGTCGGTCGTGCACGGGTTGCCGTCGTTGCAGTCCTTGCCGTCGCCCTTGCAGACGCCCTTCTGGCAGCGGTCCTTGCTGGTGCATCCGTTGCCGTCGTCGCACTTGGCGCCTTCGGGTGCCTTGGCGAACACGCAGCCCTTCTTCGGGTCACAGCTGTCTTTGGTGCACGCGTTGCCGTCATCGCACTTGAGCGCCTGGCTGCCGACGCATTTGCCCTTGCCGTCGCACTTATCGGTCTTGGTGCAGACGCTCCCGTCGCTGCACGCGGCGGTGTTGTTCTTGTACTGACAACCCTTCTTCTTGTCGCAAGAATCGTCGGTGCACGCTTTGCCGTCGTCGCAGTTGATGCCCTTGCCGGCGCACGTGCCGCCGCTGCAGTTGTCGGGCTTGGTGCACGCGTCCCCGTCGTCGCACGGGTTCTTGTTGGCGATCGCCACGCAGCCCTTCTTCTTGTCGCAGGAGTCGGTGGTGCACTTGTTGCCGTCATCGCACTTCTTGTCGCCCTCGCCGGGCTTGCAGTCTTCGTTGTGGCAGGTGTCGCCGATGGTGCATGGGTTGCCGTCGTCGCACTTGGAGCTGTTGGCCTTGGTCACGCAGCCTTTGAGCTTGTCGCAGGTGTCGGTGGTGCACTCGTTGCCGTCGTCGCACTTGAGCGCCTTGCCGGTGCAGTTGCCCTTGGCGCAGGCGTCGTCGAGCGTGCACAGGGAGCCGTCGTCGCACTGCTCTTTGTCCGGCTTGGCGGTCGACTTGCACGTGCCGGTCTTGGCGTCGCAGGCGTCATCGGTGCAGGCGTTGCTGTCGTCGCAGGTCTTGGGTTTGCCGCTGCCGCATTTGCCCTTGGCGCACTTGTCGCCCGCCGTACATGCGTTGCCGTCGTCGCAACTGGCCGTGTTGGGCGTGAATGCGCAGCCGCCGGTCTTTTCGTCGCACTTGTCGGTGGTGCAGGGGTTCTTGTCGTCGCACGGAATCGGCTTGCCAGCGGCGCACTTGCCGTCTTTGCAGGCGTCTTGTTCGGTGCACGCCGAGCCATCGTCGCAGCTCTCGGTGTTGTTCTTGTAGACGCACTTCTTGGTCTGACCGTCGCACGAATCGGTCGTGCACGGGTTCTTATCGTCGCATTCGACGCCCTTGCCGCCGCATTTGCCGCCCTTGCACGCGTCGCCGCTGGTGCACGGGTTGCCGTCGTCGCACTTGAGGGTGTCGTCGTTGGTGCTCACGCAGCCCTTTTCGCCGTTGCACTTGTCGACCGTGCAGGGGTTCTTGTCGTTGCACTTGAGCGCTTCACCCGCGCACTTTCCAGCGCTGCATTTGTCGGCTTTCGTGCAGGCATCACCGTCGTCACAAGCGGCGCCGGCGACCGGGGCATCAGCCACGCAGCCCTTCGCCGGGTCGCAGCTATCCTTGGTGCAGGGGTTCTTGTCGTCGCAGACTTCCGGCGCACCGGCCGCGCACTTGCGATCTTTGCAGACGTCGTCCTTCGTGCACTTGTCGCCGTCGTCGCACTTGGCGGTGTTGTCCTTGGTCACGCAGCCCGCCTTGGTATCGCAGGAATCGTCGGTGCAGGCGTTGCCGTCATCGCACTTGAGCGCCTCACCCGCGCACTTTCCAGCCGCGCATGCGTCTTTGTTCGTGCACGCGTCGTCATCGTCGCAAGCCGCCGTGTTGTCCTTGGTCACGCAGCCCTGGTTGGCGTCGCAGGTGTCGTCGGTGCACACGTTGTTGTCGTCGCACTTCTTCAGCTTGCCCGAGCACGCGCCCTTGGGATCGCATTCGTCTTTCTCGGTGCACTTGTCGCCGTCATCGCACGCCTGGCCACTACCGATCGGGGCCGACGAGCAGTTGCCGTCCTTGCACGAGTCGGTGGTGCATGGGTTGGCGTCGTCGCAATCCTTGGCGGAGCCGGCGCATTTGCCGCCCGCACACACGTCCTTGATCGTGCACTTGTCGCCATCGTTGCAGAGCGTTCCGTCGTCGAGCGGCGCCATGGAGCACGTCCCAGCAGCCTTGTCGCAGGTCGGTTTGGTGCAGGCAGTAGGCGTGCCGGGGCAATCTTCGTCGCGTTTGCATCCGCTGGCATCGCCGCCCGAGCTTGATGTTGCGTCGCCACCGCTCGAAGAGCCGCCCGATGAGGCCGCATCGCCGCCGCTGGAGCTCGCCGAAGCGTCGCCGCCCGATGATGTGCCAAACGTGGTGTCGCCACCGCTGGAGCTGCCCGCGTCGGGCGTCAAGCTGCCGGTGCCGCCGGGTGTCGTGCCGGAAGAACCGCAAGCGGAGAGGCCGAACGCCGCCATAAAGGCCGCGCACAAGATCAGTCTGCTGTTCATGTTGTTTCCCTGCACCGCTCGAACCGTCGTTTCGTCGACGTCGCCCGCGGTCGCGTGAGGCCCTGCGAATAGGCTCAGAGGCGGCGGAATAGCAAAGCCCTGCGGCCGGATCAAAGGAAGGGTGCAAGCCCCCCAGACGATCGAGGACTCGGCACCCCGCTCGTATCCCCTTGCAGCGGAAACGAAAGGCGAGCGGGCGCTGGTGTCAACGTGTCAGCGGCGCTTTACGGGGGCACGTCGTGGACGTCGGATACGCGCGGTGGCCCGACGGCGGCTGAATACAGCGTTGCGGCAGCGACGCTCGTGCTTGGCGCACCGGATGCGAATGTGCAGGTGGTTGTCGTGCCCGCCGCGATGTTGGATTTGGCCGACGCGCACGTGCTTGGGTCGCGGGTAGCTGAACGTTCGATGCAGCCGCGCTTTGCTCCAGCCGCGCTTCTTCGCTGTTCGGTAGAGGCCGGCCTGCAGCCCGCGGTCGAGAAAGAGAACGTGCACGTGTCCGCTGCGCAAGATGCAGTCGACAAAAGTGAGGTTGCGCGGCAGGTCGAGATCCTTGTTGCCGACCCGCCAAAGCCCTTTGAGCGGCCGGCCCGAACGCATGTAGAAGCCGACATCCGCTTCCCGACCGTTTTGGTGACCCGCGTGCGGCGGAAAACGGCCGCCCTTCTTGCGGGATAAATCACCGACAACCAACCGATGGGAACGCCGATGCATCTTGCGGACGTGGCGACTGCAGGCGTCGAGCATCGACACGAGCCGGTGTGTTCCCCAGGCGTTCTTGGGAAAGCGCAGCTTGATGAACTTGGTGTTGCGCAGGCGCGTGGGATTGATCAACTTACCGGCGGTTACCGACCCGACTGATTGCTGCTGCTGTGACGGCCTGCCGGACTTGCCCTTTCTGACCGCCTTCTTCGAGCCCGACTTGCGGCTAGCTGTTTTCACCGCTCTTTTGGGCCCCTTCCGGCCCGTGGGCTTGGCGATGACAGCACCGGGCGCGGCGCAAACGCCCACCGCAACGGCGCAGGTCGTGGCGACGATCAAGCGAGAGATGGGGGGGAAGGCCACCACAGACATGCCTCCTGATACGGCGCGTACACTCAAACGGCAAGGCGGGCGGATCGATTCGCGCCGTTTGTGGCTGAAGTTGCGGTTGGGGCTGCACTTGCGACACCATGGCGGCGAACGCAGCGCTGTGGCGCGACGGAGGAAACCATGAGTCGTCCCGTGAAGATCGATCTCGGCGGCACCCCGTTCACGCTGCGAACCGATGAGAGCGAAGAGCACGTCCGGGCCTGCGCGGCCATGGTCAATGAACGGCTCGCTGGTCTCCGCTCGCGCGGTGCCCCAGATGCGACCATCGGCCTGCTGACCGCCATGACCATCGCCGACGACATGCTCAAAGAGCGCGCGCAGTACAAGGCGGCGATGCAGGGCGCCCGTGATCACCTCGAGAAGCTCCGAAAAGCCGCATCCTAGCCGCAACGGCCCGCTTGCGGCTCACGAGCCGGCCAAACCATGTCATCCAATCCTCACCTCGCCGACTTCGGCCTGTCGGCTGTTGTGGCAGCAAACGTCGACCTGCCTCGTCCCATCGGCAAGCCCGCGTGGCGCGCCCTCGTCCGCCGCCGCAATCGCGCTCGTGATCGCAACGTCGCGACCCGGCACGGCGCGGCCGCTGCGGAAATGCTCGGAAACCTCGCTGCATACCTGGACGCACGCGTTGTCGCCCTCTACAGCCCGCTCGGGACCGAGGTCGACACACGCCCGCTCGCCAACGCCTTGCTCGTGCAAGGTCGGGCGCTCGTCTACCCGCGGCTGCAGCGCGACGGCGTGACGATCGACATGTGTCAGTGCGACGGTCCGGCGAACCTGGCAGCGCGTCCCCGGAGCCGGCTGCTCGAACCCGTTGGCGCGGTCGTGCAACCAGACGCCATCGACTTGGTCATCGTGCCGGCCATGGCCGTGACGCCTCAACTCGCGCGACTCGGGCGCGGCGGTGGCAGCTACGACCGCTATCTTTCTGCCGTTTCCGAGTCCGTCCCCGTTGTGGCTCTCGTCGCCGCCGACTGCGTGATCCCGTGGGGTCCGATGGAAAAGCACGACGCCGTTGTCGACGCGGTCATGACCGAAAACGGCCTCTTCGTCGCCGCGCCGCGGGACGTGTAATGGCCTTGCCCGACGCCCTGCGCCGTCATCGCCGGTTTGTCGTGTTCTGCCTCGTCGGCGGCAGCGGCGTCTTCGTCAACCTCGGTGTCTTCGCGTTTGTGTTGTGTCTGTGGCCAGGCGCCAACGATATCCGCAACGCGGGCGCCGGATCGGTTGCCGCGAATGTCGCCGTTCTCGCCGGATGGCTGATCAGCGTCGTGACCAACTTCGTGCTCAACGATCGCTTCACGTTCGACGACCAAATCGACCGCGACGCGAGCACCTGGCCCAAACGCTTGGCCCGCTACTACCTGAGCGCCGCTGTCACCTACGGACTGCAAGCGGCTGTGTTCAACGGGCTGCTCTACGCCGTCACCGACGGCTTTCTCGTCGGGGTATTGCAAGATTTGGTCAACAGCACGGGTGTTATCGGGGTCGTCTTTGCGTTCATCGCGACCTACTTGCGGACCTTCTGCAACCTTGCGGGCATCGCGCTCGGCACCATCGTCAACTACGCTCTGTCGCTGAAGTGGGTCTTCAAGTGAAAGCGGTTAAGGTCGTCGTCAAGAGCGCCGCCGCGTTGGTTGCAGTGGCCGTCATCATCGAGCTGGCGGCGCGGGTCTTTCTGCCTGGCTTGGCGTGGCTGGATGTCCTGGAGCCGACAGCTTGGGGGTATACGGCGCGACCGTCTTTTTCGGCGTCCTACACCGGCATGCCAGGCGCGGGCATGGACGCGCCGTTTTCGACCGCTGCTGATGGCTCGCGCGGTGCCATGACGATGCGGCAAGCAAGCCTCGTGGCCATCGGCAACTCCTACACGTTCGGCCTCGGCGTCACTGACGACGCGACCTGGCCTGCTCAACTCGCTGACGAGACAACTTGGACGGTCGCAAATATGGGGCTGCCCGGCCTCGACATGGCGATGGCCCTTGCGCGGCTACAGGCCATGGGTCTGCGAATGCGGGGCAAGACGGTGGTGTGGGTCGTGGCCTCCGATGACACGCGGCGCACGCCCGCGGAAGGATGGTTGGCGGTCCGCAAAGGGGCTGCACGATGGTTGCGTTCGCTGGCGTGGATGCGCGTGCAGGCGTTGCCCAAGGGGGCCGAGCTATCCGGGGACCCGGCTGCCCGATTGTCCGTCGAAGACTTGCTCGCGGCCGGCGTTCAGCTCGCCGAACACAACCTCTTTCGACTCGTCGTCGTGCGCCTGAGCCGGTGGCGGTCCAAACCTGTCCCGGGGCTGCTCCTGGTAGACGTTTCCGACGTGTTCACCCGGCTCCAAAGCGACCCTTCGACGCTCGCGGAGGACGGGATTCAGCTCAACCGAGCGGGCAACAGGCGCGTCGCTGCTGCCATCGCGAGCAAGCTCGCTACCATGCAAGGGAAGAGGTAGCACACGACCAACTGCGCGATCGGGCGATTCAAGCGCCGGCGATCGACGGCATCTTCCGATCGACTCGGACCGGTTTGCGACGCCGACGCTTGCCGTACCACGCGAGCCCGCCCAGCAGCAGTAATGGCACCCCAAGTCCGCCCGCCAACCACCAGTTGAAGCGGTCGTCGACGAGCTCGACATAGAAATCGAGGCTCGCGATCTTGTTGCCGCCGACGATGGCGACGAGTTTGTACGTGCCGGTCGCCGGAAGCGTTTCGCGGGTGCTGTAGACGGCCTCTTCATCGACCATCTTTCGTTCGAACGCCGCCACCAGCTCATCGCCGTCGCGGATCTCGAAGCGAGCTGGGCCGATGTATGCCTGGTCGGCCTTGATGTCGTAGAGGTAGCAGAAGATCTTCACGTCGTTGGGTGTGTCCGAACGCCGCCGCTGGTAGCCTTGGAAGTTGAATACGGTGGCGCCGAATTCCCATGGCCCGTGGATCTCGATGTATTCCTCGGTTGGGACTTGCGGGTAGTTGTCGTAGTAGCCGTAGTGCGGCAGGCCTTTGTTGTGATGGGCCGAAGCGAGTTGGGGCAGCAAGAGACCGCATAAAACCGCGACTACAGCGAAGATAGGCGTCGATCGTGCCCGGGAAAACAGGCTTTTTTGCGGGTCCAACTTACGAGGAAACCAGCGATTCGGGCCCATGGCGGCTCCACGTTGCGGAGGCGCGTGTGCGGGGACAGCGACGCACCGATCCGGCGTTGGGGAAAACACCCCACCGCAATCTGGGATTGTTGGGTCGTGATTCAACGCGGCGCCGCTGAAGCGCCATGAATTCAGCTGATCTTGGCACCCGCGGGCGCGACATCGCCGACCGATAGCGGCACCAGGGCCCCGTCGGGTCGTTCAGCCAGCAGCATCATGCCCTCGCTGAGAAGGCCCATGATCTTGCGCGGCGGGAGGTTGGCGAGCACCACGATTCGCTTCCCGACCAGCTCTTCGGGCTTGAGGTGCTCTTTGACGCCGGCAAGAACCTGGCGCTTACCCAGGTCGCCCACATCGACGGAGAGCTTCAGTAGCTTCTTGCTCTTCGGGATGTCTTCGGCGGATTCGACGATCCCGACACGCAGATCCATCGCCATGAACTGCCCAAAGTCGATGGTGCCGTCTGGGTTGTCAGGCTTGGCGTTCTTGTCGGCCTTCTTCTTGCCCTTGCCTTTCTTCGCGTCCGCGTCGTCGGCTCCGGGGAGCTTGTACCGCGGAAACAGCGCCTGGCCTCGCTCGAGTTCGGCGCCGGCCACAAGATCGCCCCATCGGAGCTCCGCCAATGGCTGCACGCCGTCGCTCCAGCCGACACGGCGCAGGATCTCGTCGCACTTCTCGGGCATCGCTGGCCAGAGCATATTTGCCGCGAATCGAATCCCCTCGAGGACGTGGTAGACGCACACCGCGGCCGCGTCCTTGTCGGTCTTGACGAGCTTGAACGGCTGGTCGGACGCGAGGACCTGGTTGAGCCGTTGCACGAGCAACATCACGTTGGCCAAGGTGACGTGGAGCTTCATCGACGCCAACGTTTCCGTGAGCGGGCTGGCCTGCGGGGTGTTGGCGATCTTGGCGGCCGCTTCATCTCCGGTCAGCAGGTACTCGGCGAGGGCGCGCGCCGATTGCACGATGTCGCTCGGTTCTCGGTCTGGAGAGGGCGCCGGAACCTTGCCGTCCCAGTTCTTGCCGACGATCGCCGCCGTACGCTGGACGAGGTTACCCAGGTCGTTGGCGAGGTCGCTGTTGTTGCGCGAAACCAGCGCGTGCTCGCTGAAGTTGGCGTCCTGGCCCACCGCCATCTCGCGCAGCAGGAAGTAGCGCATCACCTCGGTTCCGTAGCGATCCTTGAGGCTCAGCGGGTCCACGACGTTGCCCAATGACTTGCTCATCTTCGTGTCGTCTAGCAACCACCAGCCCGTCGTCACGTAGTTGGCCGGCACCGGCAGCTCGAGCGCCATGAGCATCGCAGGCCAATAGACCGCGTGCGTTGTGAGAATGTCCTTGCCCAGGAAGTGATGAACATTGGACCACCAGGTCGCGAACGTGTCGTCACCGTCTTTGGGCACCGCTGAGTTCAGGTCGCTGCCGTCGAGCACGGCGTCGTTGTCGTCGGCAGCACCGAGCCCGCCGATCGCCGTCACATAATTAAGCAGCGCGTCAAACCACACGTAGCACACGAAATCGCTGTCAAAAGGCAGCTCGATGCCCCACGCGAGGCGTTTCTTTGGCCGGCTGATGCACAGGTCGCGCAGCTCTTCACGCAAAAACCCGAGCACCTCGTTGCCACGGTTTGACGGCAGGATCCGCATCGTGCCCGTACGAACGGCATCGGCGATGCGGTCGCGGTACAAGCTCATCTTGAAAAAGTAGGCTTTCTCGGAGAGGCGCACGACCGCCTGGCCCGTATCGGGACATTTGCCGTCGATGAGGTCCTTGTCCGTCCAATACCGCTCGGCCGCCGGCGAATACCAGCCTTCGAATTCGCTCTCGTAGATCAGGCCCTTGTCCCACAGCTTCTGAAGCGCCCGCTGCACGACTGCCTTATGGCGTGGCTCGGTGGTGCGGATGAACTGATCAGGTTCGCAGTGGATCGATGGCAGCAGGTTCTTGAAGGCGACGTGCACCTCGTCGACATGCTTTTGGGGCGTAATGCTGCGTTTTTCAGCCGCTTCCTGGACTTTTTGCCCATGCTCGTCGGTGCCGGTGACGAAGTAGGTCGTCGCGCCCAGAAGCTGCTGATACCGGCGCGCCGTGTCGGCGAGGATCGTGCAGTAGGCGTGGCCGATATGTGGCTTGTCGTTGACGTAGTAGATCGGCGTCGTGACGTAGTAGCGCGCGGTCATGGGGACGCTCCCGGCAGCAAGGGCCCGGCAGCATCAAGGCGAACGCCCGACAGGTCAACACGTCCGCCCGTTCGTGAGCACCAGACTCTAGTCGTCGAGGCTGCAGATCCCTTCACGAACCGCATAGCGGGTAAGTCCGGCGACGCTGTGGATGCCGAGCTTTTCGCTGATGTGGCGGCGGTGAGTTTCGACGGTCTTCACAGAGATGAAGAGCTGCGCCGCGATCTTGCGTGTCGTGTTCCCTTCCGCGACGAGCTGGAGAACTTCGGTCTGGCGGGCAGTCAGGCGCAGCTCCGGCCGGCGCCGCCGCTCACGTTCGAGGTCGGAATCGAAACGGTCAGGCACGAATTGTTCGCCCGCGACAGCTGCCCGTATCGCGGAGACGAGGTCTGCCACGGATGACCCCGCGGTCACGATCCCGCGCACACCAGCGTCGTACGCGTCCGCCATGCGCTTGCTGTCGTAAGCCTCGAACAGCAATACGGTCGCGGTCTCACCGCCGCGACGGGCGATCGTGCGCGCCAACTGGACCCCATTACGTCGTTTCAGGCTCTGTTCAGCCACGAGGACGTCGGGACGTTCGTAGTCGACCAGGTCGTCAGCTTCGGTGCCATTAAGCGCCACGCCGACGCACGCGACCCCAGGTTGGCCGTCCAAAGCGGCGCCGAGCAGCTCCGCGCGAAGACGCGAAGCTGCGGCCACGACAACCCGTAAGGCGTCGCCTTTCTCTGAGCGCTCGTTGGTTCCCATCGGTTTACTCATATTGCCGCGCGGACCGTCGCCTTGGAAGGACGAAAATCGTCGGCTGTTCGGCTGGGCGGCGCGCCATGCCGCGCGGTTGCTTTCTTGGGGAGACAGCGCGTGGGGCGAAACATCGCAGCTTGACCGGCGGATCGAAATCCGGGTCGTCACTGAATTTGGCACGGAAATCATGGTTATTGTTCCTACAAATCTCAGGGCAGGCAGCATCCGGCAGGACCGGTACGACCAGAACATGCAAGTACCGCACCGTATCCCTGTGACGTCTCAGTGAATGTTCGCAGTCACATGAAAATAAAGAGATAATCTGGGTGTGGCGAGACGGCTGTGTAGCAACAGTCCGCGGCTATGAAGTGTCTCACCTGTCTCTCGAAATAAGCAGATGTGTCTCACGACGGGTGTGATCTTTTACCCGGTCAGCTGTCGCTGTCCGGGCCGATCACACCCGGGGGCGTTGTTTCGTTTCTCCGTGGTGCAAGCACCACTGCGCGCCAGGACAGCCTTCGGCATGTCCGCTTGCCCAGACCCCTGATGGCGGTCGTGACCGGGTAATGAATCACGCCCCTCACGACGCGCTCGTCAGGCGTACAGACGCCGCGACGAAATACAGTTTGATCGCGTCACCGGAATTCGTAGCGTGGCTTCTGAGAGGGCAAGTCGGTTTCCGTGCCTACCATGCAAGCGTGCTTTACGGAGCATGCGAACGTGATCGGCCGGCCTTGCGGCGACGCAGTGGCCACGGCACTGACCTGTGAGGCCCCGTGTCCCATACAACTCGAATACCGCGCTCAAGCCCACTAGTGGCAGCGGCGATTTGCGCTGGATTAGCGTGCAGCCAAGGCTGTTCGGACGCCGACCCCTACGACAAACCGCTCGCGTTGTCTGCGCCTGTGCCGGTTGCGAGCGGCGTCATCTTTCACGACAGCGCCGCCGAGCGCCTCGTCACCGTTCGGCCGGCGGACAATGATCGCATCGGATCGATCGCGTACGACGGATCGCCCAAGACCCAATCGGCAACACCGGATGGCAAGCGCCTCGTCCTGCATGACGTCCAAGGGCGCACGCTCGCGATTGCCTCGCCAGCTGACGAAAAGGCGACGACTTATGACTTGCCGGCCGAGTTCAGCGCCAATGTCGTCGCTCCGGACAGCCAGGCCGCGGTCGTCTATCACGGCGGCTCGACGTCCGCCGCATCACTGGTCAACACCGCTGAAGTCGGCCTTGTGGATTTCCTCACCGCTCCCGGCGAAACAAATCCGCGGGTGGCCACCATCACCGGACTGGCCCGGGCGCCGATTCGAGCGCACGTTTCAGCCGAGGTCGAGGCCGCCGATGGCAAGCATCGGGTCGTCTGGATCGATGCGCAGTCCATGATTGGGGTCGCGGACTTCGCGCCCGGCGGAAAGGTCCGAACGCTCGTGATTCCCCTGGTCGCCGTCGACTCGAAGGCGTTGATCACCCCCCGGGCGACCGTCGCTCGTGGCGGCGGCGGCAAACTCGAACTCTATGTCATCGCACAAGGTAGCAACGACGTTCTCCACATCACCATGGACCTCGGCCAAGCCAAACTCGGCGCGTCGCTGGACCAGATCGCCAGCGGCGCGGACCCCGTAAGTCTGCATGTGTTCGAAGCCAAGGCCGGTCGGCGGGTCTTGACGGCAAATCACACCAGTCGCGACGTCGCTATCCTCGACCCTACGACCGGCACGGGAACTGTCGTCCACCTCGGCACGCCCACTACGAAGATCGTGCCGTTCGAAAACGCCAAGGGCGAACCGATGGCGCTTCTCTGGCGGTCTGGGCTGACCGACTTTCACCTCGTCGACCTCGACCGGGTGGCCAAGAAGAAGGGCAAGGCCATCAGTCGAATCCACGTCGACCAGCCGATCCGAAATGTCGTCGCTGCGGGCGCTAGCTTCATCTTGCAGCACGATTCGGCGGACCGCGGTCTGTCGCTGTACAACACGGAAACCGGCAAACAGACGGTCTTTGGCGGTACTGGCACGCTCAGTCACGTGTTGAAGGTTGGTGACGCTGTATTCGCGCTCGGTCGTGCGGGGGGCGATTCCCGTATTTCGCGCATCTCGCTCAACGATCTGCATCCGACGTCGATCGCGCTGAAGAACCGCACAACGACGTCGCTGGTGCCCTTCGGTGAGGCGGGGGTTGCGGCCGCCGGGCCTGGTTTGGGCGGCTGGTGGCTCGCGCTTTTTGCGAGCGGAACGCTCAAGGCGAAGGACGGCGCGTGGCTCGAAGGCTTCGTTCTTGAAGGGGTGCTGCAATGAGCCGCCTCCAACATAGCGCGAGGCCACAGCTCCGATCGCCCTGGCTCGTCGCGGCGGTCTGCATCGCTGGGGCGGCGGGGTGTGGCTCTGAAGGTTCAGCCGGTGGTCCGGCCGCCGGTTTTGCCCAGGAACAAGCGTCGCAGGACGCGGGCGCCGTGGGCGATACCGGCGCTGGTGGCTCGGCCAGCTCCAGCGGTGGTTCGAGCAGCAGTTCAGGCGGCTCCTGGGGAGGCTGGAAACCCGATGCCGGTCCGCTCGACGCCGGCAAAGACGCGTACGTGCCCAAGGAAGTCGAGAAAGACGATCCATTCGGTGCGCCAGAAGGAACCGACAACTTCGTCTACATCCCGGTCTCTGGCGCGGACACCGTGGTCAAGGTGAGCGGCACGACGCTCAAAGTCAGCCTCGTCGAAGTCGGTGACAAGCCGGCGGTCATCCGGGCTATCCCCAACCAAGA
>Ga0209992_10000254_pt1 | contig 73620 bp, 66 predicted proteins | sample 2SBtaG_2_FD_182564 | JGI IMG/M metagenome (GOLD analysis project Ga0209992, IMG submission 182564) | Deep subsurface microbial communities from Kolumbo volcano to uncover new lineages of life (NeLLi) - 2SBTROV12_ACTIVE470 metaG (SPAdes)... | ecosystem: Environmental > Aquatic > Marine >... | reverse complement strand
GCTCATTTATCGATATTTTTAGATTGTTTTGAAGCCTCTATTTTATCATTTTTGAGCAAGTCTTTTTCTTTTTTTAGCTATTCAAGCTACTAAGTCCACTCGCTTTGATGAGTTTTGCAAGTGGCTCTTTGTTACAAAGCAATATCAGGCGTGTTTGCACGAGCGAATTAATTAGCCGACGCTTTTAGAACATTGCGTCAATAACCCCAAGGTTGAAAAATGACCCAAGTCGTAATATTTGGTGCCGGCCCGGCCGGACTAGCTGCCGCACTCGAACTCGCCGAACAGGACGTTCAAGTGACTCTATTGGAAAAACAAGGATACGTAGGCGGTAATGCAGGGAGTTTTGAACTCGCTGACGTGCAAGTCGATTATGGCAGTCATCGACTGCATCCGGCTTCCGACCCAGACGTATTGTCGCGCTTAAAAGGTCTATTGGCAGAGGACTTATTGGACCGTCCGCGACACGGCAGAATACGCTTACTGGGGCGTTGGATTCATTTCCCGTTGAGACCGCTGGATTTATTATTCAGGCTACACCCGCGATTTGCGATAGGTGTAGGGCTAGACCTCGCAAAAAAACTAATACCAGGATCCAATTCCAATGGCGACGCAACCTTCGCCGAAATTCTGGAACACGGCCTGGGACGAACTATCTGTACTGAATTCTATTTTCCGTACGCGAGAAAAATTTGGGGATTGGAACCCAAAAAAATATCACCCATCCAGGCAAAAAAGCGGGTTTCGGCCAACTCGATTGGTAAAATGATTCTACGCTTACTCCCGCGCCGCAGAGCTACAGGCGCGGCAAATACGAAGGGCATCTTCTATTATCCGCGTCGTGGTTTTGGCCAAATCTCCAGTGCACTATGCGAGGCGGCCAAACAGGCCGGAGCAGATATCCGGCTCAACGTGACCATCAAACAAGTTGATTTGAGTGGCACCAAACCTAACATCGAATACGAGGAAAATGGCAAACAGGTATTGCTCCAAGCGGATCAGGTATATTCGACAATTCCAATTACGACCTTAAGCCGAATAATTTCGCCGCCTGCACCTACAGCCGTAGCAGATGCCGGAAAAAGTCTGGAATTCAGGGCCATGATGTTAATATATTTGGTACTCGAACAAGATCAATTCACCGAATTCGACGCCCATTATTTTCCAGAATTGGAATATCCATTCACCCGATTGTCGGAACCCAAGAATTATTCTGCGACGACCGATCCAGTAGGTCGAACCGTTTTGTGCGCCGAATTGCCGTGCGCCCAAACCGATGCAGTATGGACTGCATCCAATGAAGAACTCCGAGACTTAGTGACCGGAGGATTGGCTAAGGCAGGACTTCCAGTAAAATCAGAAATCAGTCAGGTTGAGGTCCGGAGGATCCCACACGCGTACCCGCTTTACCATATTGGCTATGAGCAACATTTCAAACGAATAGACGAGTGGTTAGAAACACTAGACGGCGTTTTGACCTTCGGCCGCCAGGGCCTTTATGCACATGACAATACCCATCATGCCATATATATGGCTCAAGCAGCTGCCCGATGCCTGAACGACGACGGTTCAATAAACAGCCAAAAATGGCGTGATGCGCGCAAAATATTTGAAACGCATACTGTCGAAGATTAAATACTACAGCAAGGATAAGCTAAAGCATTTATGAGCAAACCGGTTCATATATGGAAATTGTGGCCATTTGCCATGATTCTACTCATACCTGTACTACAGTGGGTACCATTCTGGTTTCCAGTCCCCAACAACGTCGTCATCGCTTCTGCCGCGGTCGGATACAGTACAAAGCACGCCTATATTTTCATCGTTTTATTCATCATTGGGTGCATTATTGTCGGCCGGCTAACGAATCTCAATAACCGAACACTCGACGGTTTTTCCAATGAATCGACTAAATCAAATGCATCTCAAAAGCCTGGTCAATCCCGCATAATATGGTTGGAAAGAAGCTTGGCTATCATCCTTCCGTGGATCATCTATTGTCCAATTTTTCTAGCTCGTTATGGACCCTTCGTAGAAGACAGCTACTTCTTGTCTCTACTCAACCGGATGCACAACGGACAAGTCCCGTACGCCGACTTCGAAACCTTATACAGTCCTTTGCTGGTATATCTTCCGTATTATTGGTCCCAACTAGTGGGACATTCAATGGTCGGATATTACGCCTATATCTGTCTACTGGAATCGGTTCAATATTTACTCATTGTCGTCCTGCTGCAAATTTACATTCCCAATGCAAAGCATAGGTTTTGGGCAATACTCTTGATTTCAGGAATGGTTTTCAATACCTTGCTTTCTCCCACTTGGAATGGCTTACGCCGACTATTTCCGGTATTGATACTGCTGTACGCATCGCAAGCTACCCAATCGACGAATAAGTCTTTAATCAGCGGTTTGTTACTCGGGTTGATGATGGCTTATTCCCATGATTATGGCGCGGCTTGTGCGATTGGTTTGGCTGGAGCCTATTTGGCAGCGTACGCAAATATGCGATCGCTGCCGATCTTGTTCAGATTGGCCATGATTGGCATTGTATCACTTGCCGTCTGGATTCTAACGACGTGGAGTATTCTGGGCACAGACACGGTCCGCTACTTCGAGCACAGTATCTATTCAATGAGCAGGTATAGCCAGGAAGGCGGTTTTCAATTCTACTGGACATTGAATTCACTGGCAGTATTCTCAATAATTATCGGAAGCGCGCTGCTGATTGGACAAGGTAGCCTACGAAAACAACATTTCTCGACAGCAGATTTATTCCTGATATCCGCGTTCGTGTATACGATTATTGCTCTGAAAAGCGGTATGAACCGTTGCGATATGTGGCATTTGGTTCCCCCCACGTTCGGACTGGTTTTGTGGTGGATACTTCCATTGGACAAATACCGGTTTTCCGCGCCTAAACCGATTAGAACGGCCATGGTAGGAATTATCGCAGTGATGTCCACAACCTACTTAATCGCTCTGGCACCAACCGGTCAGCATTACCTGACAGGTCTTTATAACGGCGCAAAAGACGTACTTTCGGGTCGAACACCTTCTTTTTCGTCAAATACACGGATTCCATCAATATTGGCTGAAAATAGCGACCCAGAACCAGCTCAAACCCAACTGGCAGAATATATTAATCGACCCGAATTACGTGTACGACCGGTATTTCTATACAGTCGACTCTGGGGTTTAGACAAAGCTATAGGTGTCGTGCCAGAAACCTACCCTACGGACGACTTTTTGCTTTCCGAATCCGCGGGTATAGAACTGGGTAAGTATGTGGCAGGACCCGCCAAACCATTAGTCGTGCTGGACCAACCACTATTTGATGCTATTTACCAAAACGCAACGCTGCCGGACAGTATGTCGAAACTGGAAGCTTCCGCTTACTTCGACCGAAGGAATAACAGCACGCTAATGAAGCAAATATTACGATTAACGTCGACAGTTCATTACGTTGCCGCACCAATCGAAAATATTGAAAAGGAAAAGCGATGGATCCGTACAGTCGGCGTGAAACTAAAAACATCCCATCGAAAAATCGCGCAATTCGGGCAGTATGTTGTACTCGAACCGATAAACAACAACGAGCATTACATTGAGGGCTCCTAAGTGACATATTCCGCGGAAAATTTACCCCCGGTAAACGGTAGTGCGATCCGGCGATTGATCATCGATCAATCAAAACGGGCCAATGTAGGTCATATTGGTTCATCGCTATCAATTGCCGATATTATTGCGGTACTTTACTCTCAGGTACTGCGCACAAACCATAACCTAATTAATGAGCGCGATAGGTTCGTTTTATCCAAAGGTCACGCAGCGCTGACCTTGTATTGCGCATTTTATCTGAAGGGCTGGATTACATCGGATCAACTCGACACCTATTGCGCTGACAATTCGTTGTTGGGAGTCCATCCAGAAACCAGCCTGAAATATATAGATTTTTCTACGGGATCGCTGGGGCAGGGTCTTTCTATGGGTACCGGCGCGGCATTGGCAGCGAAAATGCAAAAATCTGATCGTCGAACCTATGTGCTGTTAAGCGACGCCGAACTGAATGAAGGTTCCGTTTGGGAAGCATCCATGTTCGCTGCACACCATGGCTTGGATAACCTGGTCGCGATTGTTGATTGGAATGGTCAACAAGCGATGGGCAATACGGAAGAAATAATCAACAATGATCATATGGTCGACCGATGGCAAAACTTCGGCTGGAATTGTTGTGAAATAGATGGGCATGACGAATCGTTACTTTTACAGAATTTGATGGCCGAAAGCGTTGGTAAACCCTCGCTGATTCTGGCCAATACAACTTTTGGTAAGGGCGTATCTTATATGGAAAACCAATTGAAATGGCACTATTGGCCAATGTCCGATGAAGAATATCAAAAAGCAATCAATGAAATTGGGTGATCTGACATGAGAAAGGCTCTGGTAGAAACATTGCTCAGCCTTGCGAAACAGGACCCGAGGGTAGTTTTACTCACTGGGGATCTGGGTTATACGGTTATTGAACCTTTTCAAGAACAATATCCCGACCGCTTCTATAACATCGGCGTTGCCGAGCAGAATATGGTTGGAATAGCGACCGGATTGGCAGAAGCGGGCTATATTCCTTTTGTATACTCGATCGTAACTTTTGCAACGCTACGACCTTACGAATTTATACGCAATGGACCCATATTACACAACCTACCGGTAAGAATTGTAGGTGTTGGCGGGGGCTTGGAATACGGACCGGCGGGACCGACACACCATGGATTGGAAGACGTCGCGGTATTCCGGCACTATCCGAATATGGAAATATATACTCCAGCCGATGCCAAACAATTGAGGTCAACACTAAGTCAGTGCTGGGATCGACCTGGCCCGGCATACTATCGTGTCGGAAAATTTGAAAATTTCGAAGTACCTGGCTTGGACGGGAAATTCGAATTGGGAAAGATCAATACAGTAACCGAAGGGTCCGATGTTTTGTTATTGAGCATGGGCAGTATATCGACAGAAACCGTAGATACAGCGATCAAACTGACCGAAATGGGTATTAACGCTCAAGTATCGATAGTCAGCCAAATCAATCCTCTTCCAATAGATGCGTTACTCAATGAATTGAAGAAGTTTTCCTTGGTATGTACTGTCGAAGGTCACCTGGTGACCGGAGGCCTCGGCTCTGCGGTCGCAGAAGTCCTATCTGAATCTTCTTTAGCTTGCGTCCTTAAACGCTTCGGTATCCAGGACATGGGCACAGAAAGCACCGGGGGTTACGGGTATATGATTAATCGTTCAGGTTTAGACAGCGATTCTCTTTGCAAACAAATACACTCATGGTTGAGCCAGCACAAATGAGCACACCCGATATATCAATTATTCTCCCGGTATACAACCAAGCCGATCACATCGAATCTATCGTAAAATCGTATATCGAAGTACTACGCAAGATTCCTATTACTTTTGAAATAGATTTACTGGTCAACGGAAACAAAGACAATTCTGAAACGGTCTGTCAAAATCTAACCGAAGATTATCCGGAAGTTCGATGGTCCACCTCGTCGCCACCAGGTTGGGGGCGTGCCGTTCGTAACGGTATTGCCGAGGCGCGAGGCAAGTCAATCTGCTATACGAACTCGGCGAGAACCACCCCCCAAGAATTGCAATTATCGGTACTTTATTCGGTGGCAAACCCAGACACCATTATCAAAGCCAACCGCAAAATTCGCGAGAGCTTCGTCAGACGTCTTGGATCACTAATATACAATCTGCAATGCCGGGCGTTGTTCGACTTGTCATATTGGGATATCAACGGAACACCAAAAATCTTTCCCCGTCATTGCTCGACCCTACTCGAATTAAAATCAGACGACGATATGATCGATCTGGAATTCAACGTGGTTTGTAGAAAATTTGGCTATACGATTCTAGAACTCCCAATTTTCTCAGCCGTCCGGCACGGCGGAAAATCGACAACCAACTGGAAATCGGCATACAAAATGTATTGGGGTGCAGCGAACATGCGGCGAAATTGGATCAGCAAATTCCACGGAGACGGAAAACCCTAGGATGGAAGCATCCGAACTTTGGGAACAGCATAGCCAGGAAATGCGAGACCCGGCAGAAGCACTTTTTTCTATTCCTGCCTATAAACCCGAAATCGAAAAATTACTTTCTCACAGTGTAGAGGGTAATTTCATTCGATTATTGGGTGAGCTCGGCGTCACGTTGATCCTTACGCGCGAATACGAACATATCCTGATGGCGGTGGCTTCCGACGGCGATAAATTAAACATATCCTATTTGCCGATGCCTCACCCATCCGGCATCGCTTGGAGTCCTTCAACCAAGAAGATGTTCGTCGCGTCTACACGCAATCCTAATCAAATCGTCGAGTTTGGTTGCTGCGACGACTATATCGATAGAAAGGATATTGCGTCGAAGCAACGCCACGCAAATATCCTGAGTCCGATGCGAACGAGTATACTTCCAGGCAGCCTGTATATTCACGACTTGGCAATAATCAAGAATAAATTGTATGCGAACGCTGTTGGGCACAACGCGATCGTTGAATTGCCGCCTGGTGGAGGCTTCAAAAGGATTTGGTGGCCGAAATGCATCGATACCCCCGTCGGTCCCGATTTTGCACTAAACTACTTACAGCTTAACTCGATTTCCGGTGGATCTAGTTTAAATTCTTGTTTCTTTTCGGCTTCGGCAGAAAAAATTGGGCACCGCAGACCAGGGCACAAAAATTTCCCGGTTAAAGAACGCGGTGTACTCTTTTCCGCCAAAACACGGGAACCGATGGTCGGGGGATTGACTCGGCCACACTCAGCAAGAATGCACAACAAGGTCTTGTACGTGGACAACAGCGGCATGGGTGAACTCTGCGGGGTCAGCAATGGCAAGCTGTTTACAGCCTGTAATCTTCCCGGGTGGACCCGAGGTCTGTGCTTCAGCGGCAATATTGCAATAGTCGGAACCTCACGTGTAATTCCACGATTTAGCCAATACGCGCCGGGACTCGAAGTGGAAAAAAGTGTTTGTGGGATTCATTTGGTAAATCTTAATAACGGACAGATTGAAGGTGCCTTACGTTGGCCAAACGGAAATCAGATTTTTGCGATCGAAGCAATTCCTTCCAATCTTGTGGGCGGTTTACCTTACCCCTATAATCACCGACTTGCCAACTCTAGGCAAATAAAGGAGTTTTTCTATGCGTTCAACCCTAACCAACGGAACTAAAAATGGCCGATAATTTTAACTTTATTATGATAGGCGCCATGTATGAAAATGGCGGAAATACTACGCATCGTTTTCTCGATGGGCATCCACAAATGCGGGTTTATCCATTTGAATCGCAACCCGGCACCCGACTTGTAAACGACTATCTGAGCTCCACGTTTCCGGTAAAATATCGTTGGCCGGTTTTCGCGCTGGACGCAACCCCATACCAAGACTACAAGGCAATTATCGACGAAGAGGGTAAGGTCCGTTCCAGAACCCCTAATGTGAGTAAATTCCGTCATTGGGAATTTGATCTTTCGGATGACGAACGTTGCGACATTTATCAAGCAATGATCCAAGAGTCTGGTCGTAGCAGAGCCAACAATGTTGCCGCGTTTTACAAAGCTACATTCGAAGCTTGGAAAAATTTTAACCGCACCGACGAACAATCACATTACGTTGGCTACAGTCCGATTATCGGAATCGACGGTGACAAGATATTGGACGACCTTCCCAATGCCCATGTTCTACACATCGTACGGAATCCTTGGTCAGCCTATGCGGATACTAAAAAAAGACCCGTTCCCATGCCGCTGGCTGGCTACATGTTGGGTTGGACGTTGAATCAATATTACGCGCTCACATTCAAACAAAAGTATCCGGATAGATTCCATATCATTCGTACAGAAGATACCATGGCCAACCCGGAACGTGTGTTGGGTGATTTTTGCGATAAGATTGGATTGGATCGTTCACCGACATTGGGCCAAATTTCGTGGAATAGCGAACCACTAAAAGAAGTATTCCCTTGGGGTACCATTCGAATCCCTACGCCAGAGGCAAACCGAGATACCGCCAACGAATTGAACGATGCTGAAAAAGCAGAAATTCGTCAGTGGGCAGCTCCGTATCTAGATGCGTTGGATTACAAAAGTTTTCTGTAACAATCACAAATGAAACGCGCTTTGCTGACCGGTGCCTCCGGCTTTGTCGGGGCGAATCTGGCCAGGCGCTTGTTGAACGATGGTTATGAAGTACATAGTATACTTAGACCCGAACACAAGCCCTGGCGCATAGAGGATATTTCAAACGACCTTACAATCCACCGGGTCGACCTAAGCGACATAGATAAATTGGAATCGATAGTCCGTCTGGCTCGGCCGGATTATGTTTTCCATTTGGCTGCTTATGGCGCCTATTCTTATCAGGAAAATTTCCACGAGATAGCAAACACTAATATTTTTGGGACTTATAATCTACTTGAAGCTTGCCTCAAAACCGGTTTTGAAGTTTTCCTTAACGCAGGATCCTCATCCGAGTACGGATTTCAAGATCATGCACCGACCGAGGACGAACTTCCGCTTCCCAATAGCGCCTACTCGTGGTCAAAATTGTCAGCAGCACTCTGGTGTGGGTTAGCCGCACGATCGAATTCACAAAGAATTCACACACTCAGACTCTATTCGGTTTACGGGCCTTGGGAAGAACCAACCCGACTCGTGCCAACGCTTATCAGAAAGGGTATGGACGGCAAATTGCCACCTTTAGTCAATCCTGAAACGGCCCGAGATTATATCCATACCCAAGATGTCGAAGATGCATTTCTAAGCGTTGCGACGACCCAAGGATTACCATACGATGCGGTATATAACGTATGCACGGGTATAGAAACTAAGCTTAAGGATATTGTCGACATTACCCGAAAACTATTGTCGATCGGCCAAGAACCAGAATGGGGTTCCATGGAAAAAAGAAAATGGGACACCAACAAGTGGGTTGGCCAACCTAATCAACTCATCAATGCAACCAATTGGCGACCCAAAATGACTCTCGCGGATGGTCTGAAACAAACCGTTAAATGGTTAAGCACTCCCTCTAACCTCCAATACTATGAATAAGCTAAAAAACCTAAGCTGGTACGAAATCGCAGGTCTGGCAACCCTAACAATCGGTCTTTATTATCTGATACGCCGTAGCTTCGCTATTGGTGGCCATTTCGTTGAAGACACATTCATAACTTTCCGCTATGCACAACATTTAACCAATGGCGATGGATTGACCTGGAACATTGGTGAGCCTCCCGCTGAAGGTTTTACGTCTTTATTGCACATCATTTTACTTTCACTGGGAAAACTTCTAGGTATTCCGTTATCCACAAATGCTGTGTTGTTGAGCATCCTAGGCCTAGTTGTGGTTGTGATTTGTTTTATTTGGTTTCACAAACGATTCTTGGGGCAATTACCGGCACCAGCACTTGTCCTGTTAGGAATTTTTCTGCTTGACGGTAGAACTGCAATTCATATCACCGCGGGCATGGAAACCGTTGTATTTATGGCCTTGGTCGCACTATCACAACTAGCCACATGCCTTTTAATCGTCTCTCCATCAAAAAAAACAGCGATATCTTGGGCGGTAATTGGTCTGCTGTCCCTGTGGGCAAGACCCGATGCGTTTTTCTTTCTAATCGCCGAGTGCGGCATATTATTCGTTGTAGCTTTGCTGCAATATCGCCGGGGCGATACCATTCAGCTTATCAATACCGTTCTTGCCTACGCTGTTTTGCTAGCCATTGGATTGGTCTATTTCGCGTGGAAATACCAATATTACGGATACATCTTACCCAACACTTTTTATATAAAATCCGGCGATCTCGGACTTGCAGGCTTACATGATATAGTTGAATTTTTTAGACTATTTTTTAAATACACCGGCATACCCATTTTACTATTTTTGTACGCGACCGACTTTGAGAAATTAAAAATCTGGCTTTCAAAGCTCGAAAATAGACTGATACTCGCTATCGCCTTACTTCCATCATTAGTATTTTTGGCTTATTTCGCGACAACGATACATGAAGTTTGTTACGCCAACCGTTTTGAATATCCAGCATATTTCGGGCTGTTGCTGTTTGTTTCTATGATTCTATCCGCTGGGTTTTCTGCCGAGATATTGGAACACAGAGTTTCTTTTATTCCGGCAAAGATCGCAAAGGGCCTTTTTTGCGCGATGATAATCGTAGTGTTTGCAATCGAGACCAGGACCACCGCAATGTTCTTCCCTTGGTCCAAGATCATGAACGAACAGCACTATATGCCGATGGGATTCGCACTGCGAGAAACTGGCCTGAAGAATGACGCGACACTCATTTTTGACTCTGCGGGCGTGGTTTCTTTCTTTTCTGAATTTCGTCATATTGACCCGGTTGGCTTAACCGACAACTACTTGAGTGGCAGAGAGAAACTAACAGCAATGCAAAGGGAAGAATACCTTTGGAGCCAGCAGGCCGACGTTTACATAGGACCAACGCCCCCGGCAACCGACAACAGCAGCAGCTACCAGAACGACCCTAGATTGGACAGTCAATATGCGAAAACAATTTTGCTCGGACCGATTACCAGCGGCCCCTACAAGAGAAGTTACGGAAACCTAAGTAAACAGGAACGGTCCGAAGCCTTGCATTACCGCATGAGAGAATTACGCGACAACTGGAAATTGATACGCGAAATGCCATATCCCGTAGGTGACAATGGATTCACCCATTACATTTACGTTCGAAAAGATTCAAAGCACCACGAAAAGTTAGTCAGACATATCGCCGATATCGAATTATCCATTGCGCCTAAACTGCCTTAAAAAAGCCCGTTCTTAGCCCCATTTAACCGACTCGCGATAGGCGGTGCGACGAACGACCGCGGTTTAGGCCGAATCGACTATCAACTTGCTTTAGACGCTACCCATCAATTTGGTCTCAACAGACTTGCAACCGCACGTTAGATCATCTAAAGATTCGCTACGGACACCAAGTATCCCAAGCTTACCCCGAGCACAATCCCCGCGCATACTTCGATTGGCGAGTGTCCAACGCGTTCGCGCAACGGTGTTGGCGCATTTGAAGGATTTAATTTTTCGTTTAACGCATTAAGCCCCGCAGCATGTTTACCGACTTTCCTGCGCAAATCCATCGCGTCCATAATGACAATGAACGCCAAGGTCAGGCACGCCCCAAAAGCCGGTTCGCCGATTCCGTTTTCAAACCCTATATATGCCGGCATGGAAAAAACAATTGTAGTATGGTTGCTTGGTAATCCACCGTAGCCCACTTTTTTTAGCGCGTTCTTGCCAAACCGTACAAAATTGATTACGAATTTCAAGCACCCCGCAACAAACCAGGATAAAAACGGTAAAATAATATAATCGATATTCATCCCGCAGACTGTGGCCAAAGCACCCACAAGTTAACGCCGGTCCACAAAACTATAGTGGCTATTAGATGTAAGTCTGTTAACAAAACATTAGTGGGCGATTCGCCCGCCCCATCGGCATCCACAACATACCAATAACGAAATATCCCATATATGACAAACGGAACCGAGTAAACCAACGCAGGGTTTTCTGTCATCACAAAAAGACTATAAAACAGCAATGCCGCCGTAGCCGACATTTCCGCATATTTTTCGACTAATTCTGTCGTATAGTAGTCCAGAACTTTTCGAGAACCCTTTTTACCATAGATTAATTCTTGCTTACGCTTTATCGACGCCAAAAACAACGCTAAACATAGCGTTGTGATAAACATCCACCCCGATACGGGTACATCCAATACGGCAGCACCCGCATAAACGCGCAACACAAACCCGGACGCAATACAAAAAATATCGATAACCGGCAAATACTTTAATCTGAAGGTATAAAGGAGATTGATCACCAAATATAGAGCTAGAACACTGATGAGCTCTGTTTCAAATGAAAGGCCAACGACGAGGACAAGATAAACTAGAACCAATTGAATTTGCGCATGGCGTGACGTTATCCATCCAGCGGCCAGCGGTCTGGTTTTGCTCTTTGATGGATGGGCTCTATCCGCCTCAATATCGTTTATGTCATTTACGATGTATACACTGGACGCGGTAAGAGAAAATAGCAAAAAGGTGATGACGGTATTAAACACCGCGTCAACATCTAAAAACTTGCCGGTAAAAACCAAAGGGGCAAATACAAAAATATTCTTGATCCACTGATGTGTCCGCATCAGAAGAACAGACGCCACTATCGGATTAGACTTTGCGAGCTTGCTCATAAAACCCACGGTAGATACAAGGCAAACAGCATCCTCTTATGTTGCCCAGCAAACATTTCCCCTAGCACTATGTCCATTCAGTCTTTGTACACGTTGAGAAAAGCACCATTTCTATTAAATTTTCAGCCGCTCTGTTTTCGCTGTGCAGAAAGTATTTTTTGCCGAATTACCGTTCGCTTATGCGCTCAATGAGCTATAACTACTCTAGCGGCAACACTGTTTTTGGGCAAATTTATTAAACTGTTCAGTCTAGAGATAAAAATCTAAAAAATTCCGACGACTTTTGTGTTCGACAAGACTACCCTGATAGTTTTTTTCAGCTTACATTGAATTTTAGTCCAGCAAGCAATATTCCGTATCAAATTGCTTAATCAACTTTAAAAATAACATTTAATTCGCGTTCCAGCCAATTGTCGAAGTACTGATTGGTATCATAAAATCGATTAGCAAAAAAAGTTTTCTTGAAATGAAATGTGCATTCAATAGTTGCTTTATGGGTAATAAATCGATGACCCGATAAATCATTCGTTAGCATCAAAAACTAACCGGCTGTTAAAATTGATAAATTAGGCTGCAAGCACGCCCTATTGGATTCGATACACTATTCAGCGCAGAATCCAAACAATAACCAGGTCAAACTGTACCAATAAACATGGAAATAAGCGGTTGGGGTAAATCAAAGAAAATTGTTGCGGAAACAGAGTTATTGGAAAACTTTGATTTGCGGTCTCTCAGAGAGACGACAAAACGCCACGACACATTTATTGTGCGTGGCCTGGGACGAAGCTACGGTGACAGCTCGTTAGCTGACAGGGTGGTCCTGACGACAAATTACAACAGGATGCTGAACTTCGACCCATTGAACGGCATATTGCACTGTGAAGCGGGATGCAGTTTGGCAGAAATTATCCAGGTTTTCTTACCCCAAGGTTGGTTTCTACCAGTCGCACCGGGAACCAAGTATGTTTCAGTTGGCGGTGCGATTGCAAGCGATGTACACGGCAAAAACCACCACATAGCGGGTTCGTTTAGTGAACACCTACTAGGCTTTCGCTTGGTTACCGGAGATGGCGAACTCAGAACTTGCAGCAAAACCGAAACACCCGAACTATTCAATGCCACATGCGGAGGCATGGGGCTTACTGGCATCATCACTGATGCTACGATCAAACTAATCCCGGTTAAAAGTGCTTTAATCGACCAAACAATTATAAAAGCACAAAATTTAGGGGAACTGATTCAACTTTTTGAAAAACACGCGTCGGTCCAATATTCAGTCGCCTGGATAGATTGTTTGAAACGTGGGAATCAGCTCGGCCGCGGCTTGCTCATGCTGGGCCGCGAAAGCGATAAATCGGACTTAGCCTATACAGAACGTAAACCAATCGCAGTGCCATTCGGGCTACCGAGTTTTGCACTCAATCAAATTACAGTCAGTGTATTCAATGAATTTTATTTTCAAAAAGTAAAGCAACTCCACATCCAGTCGACAACCAACATCGATCCATTTTTTTACCCACTCGACAGTATTCGCAATTGGAATTTGATGTACGGCAAACCGGGATTTTATCAGTACCAGTTCGCCATTCCCAAGCGCGTAGGCTCAGAACCGCTGGTCAATATGTTAAGCGACATCGCCAGCTCCGGCCAAAGCTCATTTTTGGCTGTTTTAAAATATTTTGGTCCAAGCAATAACAATTATTTGTCGTTCCCTATGGAAGGATTAACCCTCGCGGTCGATTTTAAAGCGAACTCGGATTCGCGTAAGTTGATGGATAGGCTTGATCAAATAGTCGGTGAATGCGGCGGTCGAGTTTATCTCGCAAAAGATGCGAGGATGTCAGCCGAATCATTTCGAAAGTACTACCCAAACTGGGAAGCACTTGCTGAAATTCGGGAACAATACAAATCGAACTTATATTTTAATTCAGTACAGTCGAGGAGGCTGGGTATTTAAATGAAAAATGTACTTATAATCGGGGCAAATTCAGCGATAGCCAAATCGACGGCAAAGTTATACGCGGAAAATAAAGATAACTTATACCTATTCGCACAAAATCTGCAAAACCTGGAGAAAAATAAATCGGACCTGGAAATTCGAACCGGGTGCAACGTAGATATCCGCGGGTTAGATATTTACCAGCTTGCAAAACTAGAATCCGATCTCAACGAAATATTCCAACGACCCGGAGGGATCGATGACGCTCTTGTGTCGTACGGTAGCCTACCCGATCAAAACTCCTGCGAATTCAACAATGAAAAAATTGAAAAAGAATTGTACGTTAACGGTTTGAGCACTATTAAGATCTGTAACATCATCGCGAAACTCATGCTAAACCAAGGCCACGGAAAACTTGGGGTCGTCACATCTGTCGCCGCAGACCGGGGCAGAAAAAGCAATTACGTTTACGGGTCGGCCAAAGCGTTTATCGACACCTATCTTGAAGGACTGAGAGCAAGACTGGATAGCGATGGTGTCCGAGTAATTACGATAAAACCTGGATTCGTAGACACGCCCATGACCAAGGATTTTAAAAAAGGTTTCTTATGGGTAAGCCCTGATTACGTCGCCAAGAAAATCGTGCTGGCATTTGAGAAAAATAAAGATGTCGTTTATGTTCCATGGATCTGGTTTTTTATTATGCTGATAATAAAGAATATTCCGGCAATAATAATGAAAAAGCTGCCACTATAATTGTGCATAGCGTATAAAGGAAATGCTACATAGACAAAAAGGTATGGGACCAGCGATGCCGCCTAACGTTGGCAACTAGATTAATTGCCGTTATTTAATAACGGGCGATTTTTTATATCTTTTGTTAGACGGCCGAACAGATTTTTCACAGCCAACTACAATTAAATATTGACTTGTACAACTGATCATAAGAGAAAGAAGCTCCATAATTAACGCAATCATTAACGCGATGCCGCGGATGCTTACTTTGATACGTTGTTGAACCTATAATAAGATGCAGTTGCTCTAATTTTAATTATTTCATCGGAAAGGACAAAATTATGCTCATCTACCTCGCAGATCTTGGTCATAATCAAGTAACGGCGACATCGGATGTTTATCCTCTCGGCGTTGCTAATTTGGCAACCTATACCGATGCTTTCATTAAATCCAAAGAAAAATTAAATTTCACCATCTATCGCGAACCGGACGAACTGAGAATAGCGATCGATCGGCAAGCACCCGATGTCCTCGCATTGAGCAGCTATGCATGGAACCACTATTTAGCACTGGAATTTGCGCGCTATGCCAAAGCAAAAAATCCTCAGCTTTTAACATTGATGGGGGGACCCAATTTCCCGTTGACTGCGGTAGAGCAAGAAAGCTGGATGCGGGAAATGCCCAATATCGATATCGCTGTGCGTGGCCCCACCTACGAAGGAGAACGCGCATTTTTAAATATCATCCAACGCTATCTTGATGTCAATCAGTCCATCGAAGGAATGATGGAAGAAGCAGTACCAGGTAATTTTTGGATTGATAAAAAAACCGACGAATTCGTGCAAGGCGGCGTCATTCAACGCATTGTTGATCTGGACGAGATCCCCTCGCCCTATCTCGCTGGATATATGGATAAATTTATAAATACCGGTTATTTCGCGATGATGCAAATTGCCCGAGGTTGTCCATTCACCTGCCAATATTGTAATTCTGCGGTCAAAGATAATAACAAGATATTCAGACATTCCTACGAGAACATCAAAGCCGACTTGGACTATCTAGTCGAACGCATCAATCCGGATCAGCCTTTGTGCTTTGCCGACGATAACTTCGGGATGTACCGGCAAGACGAACCCATCGCCGATTATATCGGCGAGTTGATGGATAAAACGGGATGGCCTCGATATATCCGCACAACCACCGGAAAAAATCAGGCTGAACGCATTATTCGTGTGATGCGCAAAGTCCGGGGCGCACTTCCTATGACATCGGCGGTTCAGTCGCTTAACCCGGAAGTTTTAAAAAATATACAACGCGCGAACATCAGTTTGGAAACATTCGAACAGATCCAACAGGAAGTACAAAATCAAGGAATGCAAGCCTACGGTGAGTTAATTTTATGTATGCCTGGCGAAACCAAAGAATCGTTTATGAAGGCGGTAGACGATCTAATCGAAACCGGGGTAAAACGCGTATCGGCACACCAATTAATGCTATTGCACGGCGCACCGCTGAGTAATCCGGACAGCCGCCAAAAATTCGGTTTCAAAACCAAATTCCGCGTCGTTGCGAGGAATATCGGCAATTACACTGGCAGGGCCGTATTGGAAACCGAAGAAATGGTTGTCGAAACGCCAACTTTCAGCTTTCAGGAATATTTGGAATGCCGGGTATTTCATTTATTATTGACTATCTATTTTTACGAAGGCAATTTCGAAGAAGCCTTCGAATTTGCCCGCCAGGAAGGCGTTACACCCTTCGCCCTGATATCCAGAATGCAGCAAAACTTGGACAAAGCACCCCAAGAATTCGTAAAAATGATCGACGATTTTGTGCGCGAGAGCCAAGAAGAATTATTTGACGACCACAAATCCTGTGAAGCCTGGGCTATCGATAATTACGATGGATTAGTGGACGGCTCTGTCGGCGGAAACCTGCTCAGCAAGTATTCCATGATCGGTCGTTTTTATGTATTGCAGGAAGCATTGGATTTCCTCCAAAATTCGATCAGCGATCTAATCGACTCGGTGGAAAAAGGTCGGAAGCAAAATATGCTAACCACTATTATCGATTATTTCAGAAGTGTCATGCTGCATGTTCCATTTATCGAAACAATAGAGGAAACACCGTACTGGACAACCTACTATGACCTGGATGCATGGCGCGAAGAACATTACAAAAAACCCTTGCAGGAATTCGTTTACACCGCGCCACAAACCTTTGAAACAACCCTGGATTCGAATACTAAAAGTCTGATCGCGACCCGAATCGAAACCTTTGGCGAACATCCTTCGGGCCTGGGTAAATTTACCAGGACCATGTTCGCGCAAGATTTAAGAAGAAAAGTTGTCACACAACTTCAATAAATATAAGAATTTTTAATGGAGGGAAACATGGCGCCGGGACCTGATAAGTCGCCGACTTTATCGATGATCATGCCTTGTTACAACGAGGAAGACATCTTAGGTTATACCATTCCTAAGTTGGTAGATGAATTTACAAAATCCAACCACCCGTTAGAGCTTATTGTCGTCGACAATGGGTCGAGCGACAGGACCGGAACAATCATCCAAGAATTTGCAGAGAAATATCCTGCTATTGTTCACCATCGGGTCGATTTAAATGAAGGTTATGGAAAAGGGGTTTTGAGCGGTGCTAAGGTGGCTACCGGTCCATGGATCGGCATCATCCCCGCCGACGGGCAAGTTGATGCCGAAGATGTCGTTCGTCTTTACGAAGCCGTATTATCCACCGATGGAAACATTGTCGGAAAGGTGCGACGGAGATTTCGCATGGACGGATTGGTTAGAAAATTTGTTTCTTCCGGGTTCAATTTGTTTGTACGGCTACTATGGCCACAACTCGAATCTATCGACGTAAACGGCTCACCCAAAATGTTACCGGCTAAGTTATTTGAGTTGATGGAATTACAATCGAAAAATTGGTTATTGGATATGGAACTCATGATAAAAGCACATTATATGGGGGTTCACGTATTGGAATTTAACGTATTCGCCAGAATGCGTGGTAATGGTTTATCCCACGTGCGAGCGGCAACCTGTTGGGAATTTTTTAGGCACTTGCTCATATTCAGGTTTTCTCCATCGATGAACCGCTGGAAAAATATCGTCTTCGCCGACCACCTTTCACGTGACCGGGTGGATAACGCTTCGTAGTCGCCAAGCCCGCCCCGGAAACCAAATTCATTGCGGTATTTCAATTGCAAAAACTTCGCTCAACCGTTGAAGACTGAATAGGTTAATAATGGAAAATCCATCGCCCCCGCCAACACACGTACTTAGAAAAACATGCAGAGGTTGCGGCAACAACCAACTTAAAATGTTTCTGCCGTTGGGACCTACACCATTGGCAAATTCATTTTTGAAATCTGAAAACGATTTCTCAACCGAATTATCCTTTCCGCTGGATGTCTACTTTTGCGAATCCTGTTACTTGGTTCAAGTACTCGATGTAATCGATCCAGAGTTACTTTTTAGAGATTACATTTATGTCACGGGAACCTCGGATACCATCGCCATTCACAATAAGAGCTACGCCGAAACCGTAGTCAAATTCTTAGACCTCAAATCCAGAGACCTTGTGATTGAAGTTGCATCCAACGACGGTAGTTTATTGAGCTGCTTTAAAACCCACGGCGTAAAAACTTTGGGCATCGATCCGGCAATTAATATTGTCAAAAAAGCGCGTGCCAGGGGTATCGAATCGATCGCTGAATTTTTTAACTTGAAACTGGCAACAGATGTCCGGCGCAGCCACGGCGCTGCCAAAGCGATTATCGGCAACAACGTTTTAGCCCACGTCGACGAAACGCAAGATTTTCTTTCTGGCGCGCAACATCTTCTGACCGATGACGGAATGCTGATCGTCGAGGTTCCCTATTTGGGCGAACTGTTGGATCGATTTGAATACGATACGGTTTATCATGAGCACTTATGCTATTTTTCAATCAGCGCATTGATGCGATTGTTCGAAATTGCCAATTTAAGAATTATTCGTGTCGACCACGTCAGCGTTCACGGCGGCTCTATTAGAGTCTATGGAGGCAAGCAATCTAGTTTCCCAGATCATGCGCCAGACGTTACCGCGTTAGCCGAAAAAGAAAAATCTCAGGGTATGGTGGACCTGCCCAGTTATGTTGCGTTTAACGAAAAAGTTAAAGCCAATCGCGAGGCTATCGTTTCGTTACTTCGTGAACTTCGCGATAAAGGCCATACAGTGGTTGGCTACGGCGCGCCGGCCAAGGGTAATACATTATTAAATTACTGTAATATAGGTACCGACTTGTTGAAATATACGGTCGACAAAAATCAAATGAAAGTCGGGCTATATACGCCGGGGATGCATATCCCGGTACTACCTGCGTCAAAATTATTGGAGGATCAACCCGATTATGTAATGATTTTGGCTTGGAATTTCGCCGAAGAAATAATGCAACAGCAACAAGAATACAAGCGGCGCGGCGGAAAATTCATCATTCCAATCCCGCACCCCAAAATCGTTTAAGTCTATGAAGGTTGTCATTCTGGCAGGGGGACTGGGCACCCGCTTAGCTGAAGAAACTTCACTCCGGCCCAAACCAATGGTAGAGATCGGTGGGAAGCCGATTCTATGGCATATTATGAATATCTACGCGGCGCACGGATTCAATGAATTCATCGTGGCTTGCGGCTATAAAGGCGAATACATCAAAGAATATTTTCAGAATTTCTTTATACACGCCAACGATTACACCATTGATCTCAAGGATGGGTCCATGAGGATCATGAATACCAGCGATATAGATTGGAAAATCGCGGTAGTGGATACCGGTTTGAATACCATGACCGGCGGTCGCATACTTCGATTAAAAGACTGGATAGATGATCAACCGTTTATGGTGACCTATGGCGACGGTATCGGCAACGTAGACATCAAAGCCTTGGTCGCATTTCACGAATCACACGACAAACTCGCAACCGTCACAGCGGTTCGCCCTCCGGCAAGATTTGGCGGGTTATCGATGAACGACCAATTAGTCACCGATTTCGCCGAAAAACCACAAACTGGCGAGGGATGGATCAACGGTGGATTTTTCGTTTTCGCGGCCGATTTTCTAAATTACCTAAGCGACGACGATTCTGTACTGGAACGCGACCCACTGGAAACCTTAGTGAAACACGAGCAACTATGCGCCTTCCGGCACGATGGATTTTGGCAACCGATGGATACGTTGAGGGAAAAACAAATGCTCGAATCTTTGTGGCAAAGCGGAACCGCACCCTGGAAAACCTGGTAGAGGGCCAACGCTCGACCATTGCGGCACACTTCCATTAAACCATACCTGCTTGAATACTCATGAAAGTCAAAATGCACTCAAGCTTCTCATCTAAATAACTCGAGGGACTTCACGTGAATCAATTGGCGAAGACATTCAAAAACCGCCGCGTTCTAATAACAGGACACACTGGATTCAAAGGCTCATGGCTGGCTCTCTGGCTAAAGCAATTAGGCGCTGAGGTTATAGGTTTGAGCCTGCCGCAACCGCCAACCGTTCCAAACTGCTTCGATGTCATCGGCTTAGATAAACACCTGATCGATATTCGTGGCGATATACGTGACTACCAAAATGTTTACGACACTATAGAAACACACCAACCCGAAATTGTTTTTCATCTGGCTGCCCAACCGATCGTATTGACCTCGTACCAGGCGCCCAAAGAAACTTTTGATAGTAACGCTGCAGGAACAGTTAATGTGCTGGAAGCGCTAAGAAAATGCCGTTGCGCAAAAGCCATAATCAGCATAACAACGGACAAAGTCTACGAAAACCAGAAATGGCCTTGGGGCTACCGGGAAAACGATACACTTGGAGGTCGCGACCCCTACAGCGCCAGCAAAGCTATGGCGGAGATTGCAATCGCTTCGTATCGTCAATCGTTCTTTGCCGAAGCAACCGATGGGAATAACCCGACTCAGCTGTCCAGTACCCGTGCGGGCAACGTGATAGGCGGTGGTGACTTCGCCGATTTTAGATTAATTCCAGATTGCATGGCCGCATTGATGCGCGAAGAATCCATTATCGTGCGCAATCCCAATAGCGTACGCCCATGGCAACACGTCCTGGAGCCATTGAGTGGATATCTTTGGTTAGCCGTGAAAATGCTCGCCGCCAATGGTGACGAATTTTCCGGAGCGTGGAATTTCGGTCCACCGGAACGACACGGAGTGTCGACCCAATCTATCGTCGAAAAAGTCATTGATATTTGGGGAACGGGCGATTGGAGCCACCAGCAAGACCCGACAGCAAAGGTCGAAACAGCACAATTCACTATCAATTGGGACAAAGCTGCAAAATGCCTGAATTGGATACCGGTTTATAGTTGGGAGCAGGCATTGGAGCAAACAGTATCGTGGTTCAAGCATTACCAAACGGCTGTCGCCGGACCAGTCGTTTCCGATAAGACCATGTACGATATGAGTATGCAGCAAATACACCATTATTCGGAGACAGCGCATTCGATGGGCTTAGAATGGGCTCAATGAAAGAATCCAAAGTACTGCAATCGTGGACTGCGACCGTAGCAGCCTCGCTGCTGATTATTTGGGCATTTGTTGATCAACGATTTCGCGATGTCGAAGGTTTTCTGGACGGTGTTTTTATGTTTCCCGTTTCCATCGCGTTTGCTTGTGCTGTATTGGCATGGTCGGCCTCCAAATCTTGGCGTATCAGCGGTGCATGGATGGCCCTGGCGATCGCCGGACAAGCGGCTACGTTGCAACTCATAGATGCCGGGCCCCGACTACACTACCAACACCTAAAAACAGCCGACCTTTTTTCCGCCGCTAATATGCTGTTTCTTGGGTTTATAGCGATTCAGACGATATTTGTCGTTGCCGCGTCAATTCACTATAGACAACAATTTATAAAGCGCATTAGATCAAGTTTTGCCTGGTGGCAAATCGTGGGCATAAGTATTGCCTTGCTCGTATTCAGCTCGACACTGTCACCGACAATACCTGCGTACCTTAAAGAACTACTGATAGCGGGATTCATCCAGATTTTAAACCTGGTTAATGTTGTTCTGGTTGTTCATTCGCTGCCGACTACGACGATTCAAAAATTAAAACAAGAGTTTACCCAATGCTTCGGTAATATCGATTCTTCAGCACCTGCAGAACCTGGAAACATTGACCGTTATGCTCTGGCTCTATCCATCTTCGTAACCTTACTCGCTGCGACTCTAAATCTTTTGGCCTACGAAAATCACCCTCACATCGCCGATGAGGTGGTTTATTTATTCCACGCTAAATATTTTGCCCAAGGATTATTAACCTTGCCATTGCCACCCGTGTTGGAAGCATTCAACATGGATTTGATGATGTACCAGGACGATCGCTGGTATTGTCCGGTTGTACCCGGCTGGCCGGCCCTGTTGGCAATTGGGAGCTACTTTGGCGTGCCCTGGCTGGTCAACCCATTGCTGGCAGGCATATCGGTCATGCTCGCCTATATGGTTTTGCGGGAAATATTTAACAAGGGCTTGTCCCGCTTGATTTTGCTGTTGTTTGCGTTGTCGCCGTGGCAAATTTTTCTGGCGATGAGCTTCCTCACGCATACCGCATCATTAGTCACCTCATTGCTCGCCGCGCTCGCCGTCGCGCGTATGCGACGCTGCCAAAGTTTCGCCTGGGCACTGATCGGTGGGATTGCGCTCGGCGTCACCAGTTGGATCCGTCCGTTGGAAGGACTCGCCGTTGCTTTATTACTAGGTCTGTGGTGTTTTGGTATCAAAGGTTGGCCGGCACGATTTAAACTGGTTTCTCCGTTTGTTTTAATGTCGATGATCTTTGGCGCACTAATGTTGCCGTACAACAAATTACTAACCGGGAAATCGACCTATTTCCCGATCATGGCGTACACCGACAAATATTATGGCGAAGGCTCAAATTCATTGGGATTCGGCCCCGAAAAAGGCCTGGGCTGGGGCGCGTTTGACCCATTCCCCGGCCACGGCTTGCTAGACGTTCTGATCAACAATAATCTAAATTTATTCTCGGTCAATATAGAATTGTTTGGCTGGGCTACGGGATCGCTGTTTTTAGTCGTTGCGTTGATTTTATCGGGCCGGATGCGCAGACAGGACTATTGGATGCTATCCGTATTGGCAATGATCATTGGCCTGCATTGTTTGTATTGGTTTAGCGGCGGTCCCGATTTTGGCGCGCGCTATTGGTATCTGACGGTACTGCCATGGGTGGTACTTAGCGTGCGGGGACTATTGATTCTAGGGCCAAAATCACTGGCACTGGCAAAAAGCCAGACTCGATTGGTCAGTTTTGTTGTCGTCCTTAGCACAATGGCATCAATCAACTATATTCCATGGCGAGCGATCGACAAGTACCATAACTACCGCGATATGCGTAGCGATATTCGCCGCCTTGCCGCCCAACACAACTTCGATTCCGGCTTGATACTCATTCGAGGTGAGCGTGACCCAGGGTATATGTCGGCAGCCGTTTATAACGGCCTCGTCCCGCAGCCCGACGACCCAATTTATGCGTGGGACAAGAACCCGGAAACCCGTGCCCAGCTTCTGCAAGCCTTCCCCGATCGGGATTTCTGGCTGATAGATGCACCATCGTTAACCGGTAAGGGCTACGTCATTGTAAAAGGTCCGATTTCGCCCAAAGAAATGGCCAATATGATGATCGAGCATTAGCCGTACCAAATGTTCGATGGTATTGATATTAACCGATTTGTTATTGAGTAAAAACGTGGCCGGAAATCTAAATCAACAATCCACTTTTTCTAGCGAACTAATTTGGCTATATCCGACAATGGCTTTATCGGCTCAAGCTGCTCGAGTCAATTCCGCATTCGATGTGACCATGCGGCACCCTCGGTATCGGTACTTTCCGTCTCAAACCTGATTGTTTGAAACATCCTCGTTTTCTCCCTAGCTCAATTGTCCCAACGTTGGCCTGAGCCAGAAAGTAAGGCTCGAAGCCTTTAACATTTTTTAGCCTTATAGAGCCGAACTCGTTCGTTGCCGCATAGATAGGAACGCCGCTTTTGTGAATCAACTGGAGTGCCTTGTATGGGCATTCAAGAACAACACTCAAAATCTGGGTCAGTTCACTCTGAATTACCACAACAAGCCTGTCCCTTTTTGGCTTTGGTGCATTGACCTAAGTAGGTATTTTCTGACAGGTAAAATGCCCCGAATTTTTCATCGAAGTCTGAAGATACAGATTTTTCTGACAAACCAGTAGCGAAAATGTTTTCTTGAAGTGACTTGACTCTCTGGAAGCCTCCAACAAAGTCTGATGTCTTTCCTTTTGCTTCAAGCAAAGCTGTTACACGTTGAAAAAATGGGCATATTTTGAAACTAACTATCCTTATACTTGATTCCCCTCAGTCCGTTCTCCACCTTGAAATGTACCCATAACGTTTTGCAAACTTGCCGTTGACGGCAACGACTGGAGCGGTAGCAAAAGGAGGCGGTTGTCAACGGCCAGGTTGAGCAATTTGTTACGTGGCATACTGGCTATTTTCTAGCATTCTCCAATGGAATTCTGAGGAAGTCGGAGATTTCGTCAGCCAAGCCCGGCTCCAGATTGTATCGAAATAATTCACGATAACTTAGCTGCCGCGCCGTTTCCATTAATGCCAATTCCCGATAGATAAAATGAGGGTTGACCAACTCATTTCTGTCTCCTTGCGTATTCGCTCGATAGCTCGACCACCCATAATCTGCAGGATGCTCAACCATTCCCGCTCGAACGGGATTAAGTTCTATATACCGCTGGCAATCCAATAGGTAATTGTCTTCTTCAGCAATACAAGAGCGATACCTCCCTTCCCAGAGTGTGCCACTTCGGTGATAAACTAATTGGTCAAGTCTTTACTTATAGTATTATATTTCTGCGCTAAACCATTTACTTCTGCCATAGCGCGATTAAACCAAATCCCCCCACAAAGCCTGCACAACACCAACCGCCGTTAGCGCCGCCGTTTCGGTTCTTAGAATTCGCGGGCCCATCCTAACTGCCGAAAAACCAGCCTGCACCGCCAATTCCCGTTCGGCAGGGCTAAACCCGCCTTCTGGGCCGGATAAAATGCATATCTGAGGATCATCTGGGGTCAACTGTTTCAACGAGGTCTCTGCATCGGGATCCAAAAAGAGTTTGAAACCGGTGGAATCGCTCAACCAATCTGATATGGACTGGGGTTGGACTAGACTTGGCAATGTACTTCGTCCGCTCTGTTCGCATGCATGTTGGGCAATTTTTTGCCAATGTAGACGTTTTTGCTCGCTACGATCTTCGCTGCTGAACTTGACCACGCAGCGTTCGGTTATCAGCGGAATAATCTGATTAACCCCGAGTTCTACCGATTTTTGAATCGCCAGATCCATCCGTTCGCCGCGGGAAATACCCAGTGCCAGACTAATTTTAAGCGGAGATTCACAATTTCTCGCGTGCCCGTCTTGTATTTGAGCACAAACAGACTTACGGCTGACTAAAGACAATACCGTAGAATAATCAATACCGTTTCCGTTGAATAAAATCAACTTACTACCCTTGGACAGACGCAATACACTACGCACATAGTGCGCACTGGCCTCGTCCAATTCCAAATTAACCCCGGAATTTAGTTCTTCGGCAACATAGAGTCGAGATATCCGCACAAATTAGACACGCCCACTAGATTAGAATGGCAAAATCGCCGGTTTAGAGGGAAAAACGCTATAAATTTATAATCGTAAAATCCTTGACAGTACTGCTCAGTAGGACGCCTGTGCCTGCCTAATCAAGTCTGAGGTTCTGCCAGATTTTCAAAACCAATTTCGATTTATTCATCGTATAAAAATGTAACCCTGGCACCCCAGCGTCTAGTAGTCGTTGACATAATTCCGTGACCACATCCAAGGCGAAGTTCTGCACTGATTTCGTATCATCGGCAAAATACTCAAAACGCTTGCGCATCCAACGCGGAATCTCCGCACCACAGCCTTCGGAAAAACGCGAGATTTGGAAGAAATTGGAAATAGGCATAATGCCCGGAACGATCGGGATATCCAAACCCTTTTTCTCACAGGCATCGACAAATCTAAAGTAAGCATCGGCGTTATAAAAATACTGCGTCAGCGCGCCGTTGGCACCCGCATCGACCTTTCTTTTGAAATTGTTCAGATCAGCTTCCGCGTGCGAGGCCTGAGGGTGAACCTCCGGGTAGGCCGCTACTTCGATATTAAAATAGCTACCGGTTTCCTGACGAATAAACTCGACCAGTTCGTTCGCGTAGCGAAATTCGCCCGCTTCAACCATGCCCGATGGCAAGTCTCCACGCAATGCAACAATTCTGCGAATTCCATGCTGACGGTAATTCAGAATAATTTCTCGGACACTTTCGCGAGTTGAGCCTATGCACGACAAGTGTGGGGCCGTATCCACGCCGGTCAGCCTTTGAATATCTACGACTGTTTCTTCCGTCTTTTGCCGAGTCGACCCGCCCGCTCCAAAAGTTACTGAGAAAAACAACGGTTTCAACGCGCCCAGGTTTTCGGCGGTAGCACGCAACAATTGATCAGATTCTTTGGTCTTGGGTGGGAAAAACTCGAAGCTGTATTCCCGGTTGGGTTTGTTGTGCGAATCCATCTTTACGGGTCGAATGATGAGAAATTTTGAATAACGATTCTCAATCCCCGCAATAGATAAAAAATCGCGGGTTTTAAACCATCACCTGTACCGGATCAACGCCCGGCACGACGTGCGTGCTCATGCCGGGGAAACCCAAAAGTTTCCCCGGCCAAAGTATATGGGATTAGTAACGGTAATGATCCGCCTTGTAGGGGCCATCAACACTCACCCCGATATAATCGGCTTGCTCTTGAGTCAGTCGGGTAAGCTGTACCCCCAGCTTTTGCAAATGCAATGAAGCGACTTTTTCATCCAATTTTTTCGGAAGCACATAAACATCTTTGTTGTAATTTCCGGCATTATTCCACAATTCGATCTGTGCAAGCACCTGATTGGTAAAAGAATTAGACATGACGAAACTAGGGTGGCCTGTTGCGCAACCCAAATTAACCAAACGCCCTTCGGCCAAAACAATTATCCTTTTGCCATCTGGGAAGATCACATGGTCCACCTGCGGTTTAATGTTCTCCCATTCATACTGACGTAAGGATGCAATATCGATTTCCGAATCGAAATGACCAATATTACAGACGATAGCCTGATCCTTCATGGCCTTCATATGATCATGGCCAATGATGTGATAATTACCGGTGGCGGAAACAAAGATATCCGCTTCCGGGGCAGCTTGATCCAAAGTGACGATACGGTATCCTTCCATCGCCGCTTGCAACGCACAAATCGGATCGATTTCGGTAATCCATACCGTTGCACCCTGACCCCGTAACGATTGCGCACACCCTTTGCCAACGTCCCCGTATCCGCAAACGATGGCTATTTTACCGGCAATCATGACATCGGTGGCGCGCTTGATTCCGTCCAATAGAGATTCGCGGCAACCGTATAAATTATCAAACTTAGATTTGGTAACCGAATCATTGACGTTGAATGCTGGCGCCTTGAGTGTTCCCTTTTTGACCATCTCATAGAGTCTCAGTACGCCGGTCGTAGTTTCTTCGGACAAGCCCCTTACATCATTCATTAAATCCGGATATTTTTCGTGCATGACGATAGTCAGGTCACCGCCATCGTCCAGAATCATATTCGGCCGCCATCCGTCCGGCCCAAATATAGTCTGATCTATACACCACCAGGCCTCTTCTTCGGTTTCACCCTTCCAAGCAAATACCGGGACTCCAACCGCGGCCATTGCCGCTGCGGCGTGATCCTGCGTAGAGAAAATATTGCACGACGACCAACGAACTTCTGCGCCCAATTCGACCAGGGTTTCAATCAAAACCGCAGTCTGAATGGTCATATGAAGACAACCCGCAATACGCGCGCCTTTCAGCGGTTGTTCCGCTTTATATTCGCTACGAAGCGCCATCAATCCGGGCATTTCAGTTTCTGCAACCTTTATTTCTTTGCGGCCCCATTCGGCCAGCGAAATATCAGCAATTTTGTAATCCGGAGTTAGATTGGTAACGGGTTGGCTACTCATGGTGCGATCCTCGGGTTTTGAATTAATAAAAAGTCAGTCGATGGGTTTTAGGATGAAAGCCCAGCCGCATCCTTTAGCTGCTCGGCTTTATCGGTTTTCTCCCAAGAAAATGTGTCTTCGGTACGCCCGAAATGGCCGTACGATGCGGTTGTCTGGTATATCGGTTTCAATAAATCCAACATAGCGATCAAACCTTTGGGACGCATATCGAAATGTTCTCGAACGATTGCAATCAATCGATCCTCGTCGAGCTTACCGGAACCGAAGGTTTCGATACTGATAGAGGTCGGTTCGGCCACTCCGATCGCGTAGGAAACCTGTAGTTCGCAACGTTCGGCTAAGCCCGCCGCAACAATATTTTTGGCCACATAGCGGGCCATGTATGCGGCAGATCTATCGACTTTTGAAGGATCCTTTCCACTAAAAGCACCACCCCCATGCCGTGCCATCCCCCCATACGTATCTACAATGATCTTACGCCCTGTCAAGCCACAGTCACCGACCGGGCCACCAATAATAAATTGTCCTGTTGGATTGATTAGAAACTGAGTGTCACTGTGAATCCATTCGCTCGGCATTACCGGGAGAATAATTTCATCGATCACCGCCTCACGTAACTCCTTTTTGCCAATGTCCGGCGCGTGCTGGGTTGATAGCACAATTGCGTCAACCGCGACTGGCCGATCATCTTCGTACCTAAAGGTTACCTGGCTTTTGGCATCGGGACGCAACCAAGGCAAAATCTTGCTTTTTCGGACTTCGGCTTGACGTTGCACCAATCGATGCGAGTAGGTAATAGGCGCGGGCATCAATACATCGGTTTCGTTGCTCGCGTAGCCAAACATCAACCCTTGGTCACCCGCACCTTGTTCATGGTCTTCGCTGTCGTCTACACCCATCGCAATATCCGGAGATTGCTTGCCAATCGCGTTCATCACTGCGCAGCTTTGCCAATCAAAACCTATAGAAGGGTCATCATAGCCAATATCCTTGACAACATTACGCACCAGGTGTTCGGTATCGACCCAAGCATCCGTAGTTATTTCGCCTGCCAGAATAACCATTCCGGTTTTTACCATCGTTTCACAAGCCACGCGGGAATTAGGATCTTGCTCCAGCAATGCGTCTAATACCGCGTCAGAAACTTGATCACAAACTTTGTCGGGATGCCCCTCAGAAACTGATTCGGAGGTAAAAATAAAATTTTGACTCACTTTTGATTCCTTTTGCCGATAACTATGTCGTGCTTTACAGGGCATTGAAGCTCAGTAGACCTAACGCTAATCCGCATCGCCCGGTGAATTCCAAAACCATCAAGTGCCCGATCCAGCATGGTTACTTTATGGATACTATAAATTTGGATAACTAGCCAGTATATATTAGAACTATAATTAATCCTAACTCTGCGGCCTATTTGCTAGCAAAACTCTGTTGCAAGCCACAAACCTTAGTCATTATAAATAAACAGGCAGACAAATTAACCGACAGCGATTCTGAACCCGCTGAGAAGTTTTCCTTGACAAAAAGATATCGGCGGTTTATTCGGGTAAATTATTTACGAATTTCGCCAACATGCTCAAGAAACCAACCGTATGTCGTCGTTATCCCGCTATGCAAATCTATCGAGGGCTTCCAGCCTAGTGTTGAAAGCCTCGATACATCCAGTAGTTTCCGTGGCGTTCCATCCGGCTTGGACGTATCAAACTGCAACTGCCCCTGAAACCCTATGATGTCACGGGTCATCTCAGCCAGTTCTCTGATACTCACATCCCGCCCTACCCCTACGTTCACGATCTCATCACCGGAATAATTCTCGGTCAGAAATACCGTAGCGTCCGCCATATCATCAACATGCAAAAATTCACGCCGCGGCGTGCCGGTCCCCCAAATGCTGACTGACGCTTCATCGCATAGCTTGGCTTCATGGAATTTTCGGATCAATGCTGGCAGAACATGCGAATTCTCTAGATTAAAATTATCGCCCGGGCCATACAAATTGGTCGGCATCAACGCTATTGCGTCAAAATCGTATTGAATACGGTAAGCCTGGCACATCTTAATCCCAGCGATTTTCGCCACCGCGTACCATTCGTTCGACGGCTCCAGGGAACCACTCAGCAGGTAATCCTCTTTCATGGGTTGCGGCGCCAATTTGGGATAAATACAGGAAGAGCCCAAAAATACAAATTTCGAACACCCCGCATTATATGCGCAATCGATAAGGTTATTTTGTATCTGCAAATTATCGCGGATAAAATCAGCAGGATATTTGCTGTTGGCCAAAATCCCACCAACTTTTGCAGCCGCATCAATGACACAGTGTGGACGTTCTGTCTCGAATACCTGGCGCACCGCATGATAGTCGCCAAGATCCAATTCCTGACGATCCAGCTCGAGCAAATTTGTATAGCCTTTCTGGCGAAGACGACGCGAAATTGCCGAACCGACCAATCCCCGGTGGCCAGCGACGAATATTTTAGAGTCGATTGTCAAATTCTCAGACACAATCGAAACTCAACGCCTATTCGTGATAATCGAAGGTTTTAAAACCTTCCCGGCGGCATAAAGCATCTCTTTCAGCCAAATCCACATCTTCCCGAACCATCTCTGACACTAATTGCTGAAACGTAATCTTTGGCGACCAACCAAGCTGCCGTTTGGCCTTGCTTGGATCGCCGAGTAAGGTTTCCACCTCAGTGGGCCTAAAATAATTGGGATCAACCCGGACGATGCAACGACCCGATTGGTCGTAGCCCATTTCTTCTATTCCTTGACCTTCCCAACGCATTTCTATGTCAAGTTCTTTGGCAGCGGCCGTTACAAAATCACGAACCGAATATTGCTCGCCGGTGGCAATGACATAATCATCAGGCTCATCTTGTTGGAGCATCAACCACTGCATTTCCACATAATCTTTAGCATGTCCCCAGTCGCGCTTGGCATCTAGATTGCCCAAATATAAACATTCCTGCAGGTCTAATTTTATTCTAGCGATCGCTCGGGTGATTTTACGCGTGACAAAAGTTTCGCCACGCTTGGGTGATTCGTGGTTGAACAAAATTCCGTTACACCCGTAGAGGCCGTAAGCTTCGCGATAATTAACCGTAATCCAATAGGCGTAAAGTTTTGCTACCGCGTACGGAGAACGCGGATAAAATGGCGTTGTTTCGGTTTGCGGAATCTCTTGAACCATACCATATAACTCTGATGTCGACGCTTGATAAAACCGGGTATTATTTTCCAAATCCAATATACGAATCGCTTCCAATATTCTGAGTGTACCCAACGCATCCGTATCCGCCGTATATTCAGGTGCTTCGAACGAGACCGCAACGTGGCTTTGCGCCGCTAAATTATAAATTTCCTGAGGCTGAACTTGCTGAATAATTCTGATTAAATTACTAGAATCGGTCAGGTCTCCATAATGCAAAATAAAATCACGATCCGTGATATGCGGATCCTGGTAAAGATGGTCTATTCGATCTGTGTTGAAGGACGAGGCGCGCCGTTTTATTCCATGGACGTCATAGCCTTTTTCCAATAAAAACTCGGCCAAATAGGCCCCGTCTTGACCGGTAATACCGGTAATTAGCGCTGATTTTGCCATGTAAAACTAGACATTCATTTATTCAGTTGAATTTTTGTTAGTACACACCGGGGGTATACATACGGTTTAATAATCGATTGAGTCGGACTAGGCCTGATATTACTTTGGTTATTTGGTATAGAGCAAGTCATTCAATTGCAACTACCCATACACCTATCCTTGTGCTAAGTCTTATTTTTCCGTGCGACCGCCTTATATCCGATGTCGGTACGATAATAGGCTGAATCCCAATGGATTCGCTGCGTCAATCGATACGCAGCCTGTTGAGCTTGGCTGACGGATTCACCCAACGCACAAGCACACAAAACACGACCACCGGCGGTAATCGTTCGCCCCTCGACTAATTTAGTGCCAGCATGAAATATCTTAGTATCGGCTGACAAATCATCCTCTAACCCGCTAATGGTCTCGCCCGAGCTGTAACTGCCGGGATATCCGCCTGACGCCAGCACTACACCCAACGCAGATCTTGAGTCCCAAACAGTTTGCATGCCCGCTAAGCGCTGCTCCATTGCACTTAGGCATAAATCAACCAAGTCGCTATTCAGCCGCATCATTATCGGCTGCGTCTCGGGATCTCCTAATCTGCAATTGTACTCCAAGACCTTGGCACTACCGTCAGCAGCAATCATCAATCCAGCGTACAAAAAACCAGTATACGGAATACCTTCCTTTTTCATTCCCGCCAAAGTCGGTCCTACGACTTCATCCATAATACGCTGATTGATTTCCGGTGTTACAACGGGAGCCGGCGAATAAGCCCCCATACCACCGGTGTTGGGTCCGTTGTCGCCGTTGTCTCTAGGCTTATGATCTTGTGAGGTCGCCATCGGGATTGCGGTATTTCCGTCGGCAATCACAATGAAGCTGGCTTCCTCACCCTGCAGATATTCCTCAACTACGACTCTACAACCCGCTTCTCCAAAGCTATTACCGGAAAGCATGTCTTGAATACACAAGCATGCTTCATCTACCGTTTGAGCAATCACCACGCCTTTTCCGGCGGCCAACCCATCGGCCTTGATCACAATAGGCGCACCTTTTTCGCGTACATATTCGCACGCTTGGTCCGCATCAGTAAAAGTTCCAAATTGCGCGGTGGGTATCGCATGGCGCGTTAAGAAGTCCTTACAAAAGGTTTTTGAACCTTCCAATTGCGCCGCTTTGCGGCTGGGTCCGAAACAGGCCAACCCTTGGTCCCAAAAAATATCTACAATGCCCTGAACCAACGGGACTTCGGGTCCAACAATAGTAAGATCTATTGCTTTATTTTCAGCAAAGTCCAACAAAGCCGGGATATCTTCCGCTCCGATGGAAACGTTCTGAGTTTTGTTCTCGGTCGAGGTACCAGCGTTTCCTGGTGCGACAAACACCTGGTCAACCTGACTTGATTGAGCCACCTTCCAGGCCAACGCATGCTCTCGCCCACCGCCACCAACGATCAATACTTTCATCGGATGATTCTAATGGCGAAAATGTCTGATTCCGGTAAAAATCATCGCCATATCGTTCGAATCCGCAGCGGCGATAATTTCATCATCTCGCATTGAACCGCCTGGCTGAATGACCGCGGTTATCCCCGCCTCAGCCGCCGAATCGATCGCATCCCTAAACGGGAAAAAAGCATCCGACGCCATCACCGATCCCGCCACTTCCAAACCTTCATCTGAAGCTTTGATACCTGCTATTCTGGCTGAATATACGCGACTCATCTGTCCCGCGCCAATGCCAATCGTTTGAAGATCTTTGCAATAGACAATCGCGTTAGATTTGACAAATTTCACCACCTTCCAAGCAAACAGCAGGTCACGTATCTCATGCTCGCTGGGCGTTCGCTGCGATACAATTTTGATATCACTCTCAGTAACAATTGCGGAATCATTGTCTTGGACCAATAATCCGCCGGCAACGCGCTTAAAATCCCATGCCGAAGCGGCATTTTGTGGCCATTGGCCACACTCCAGTACCCGCACATTTTGCTTGTCCAACAGAATTTGTTTGGCCGTCGCATCAACCGACGGCGCGATAATGACCTCGACAAACTGACGGTCGATGATTGCCGTTGCGGTTTTTTCATCCAACGGCCGATTGAACGCAATAATACCGCCAAATGCCGAGGTTGGATCAGTTGCATAAGCGCTATCATAAGCCTCCAAAAGGCTATCGGCCAACGCTACACCGCATGGATTCGCGTGCTTGACGATCACACACGCAACTGCACCATCGAATGACTTTACACACTCCAACGCAGCATCGGTATCGGCAATATTATTGTAGGATAACGCTTTGCCTTGAATCTGCTTGGCGGTCGATATGCTGCCTACTGACGCGCTGGGGTCTACGTAAAAAGCAGCCTGCTGATGGGGGTTCTCACCATAGCGCATTGATTGGCTATGCTCAAATTGAAGATTTAGAGCAGGTGGGAATTGATCAGATTTAACCCGGCCCAGATATCCAGCGATCGCTGTATCGTATTGGGCGGTATGATCGAAGCATTTTACCGCAAGATTAAAGCGGGTATCCGAGCACAATCCGCCCTGATTGCTATCAAGCTCCGCCAGCAATCCCAGGTAATCCGAAGGATCGACGACAACAGCAACCGATTCATGGTTTTTCGCAGCAGCCCGGATCATTGTCGGCCCACCGATATCTATATTTTCAATCGCGGTTGTCAGGTCACACTCAGGATTGGCAACAGTTTCCCGAAACGGGTACAAATTAACCACCACCAGATCTATCGGCGAAATGCTGTGCTCTGTCATCACCGCCTCATCCACGCCACGACGCCCTAGTATTCCCCCATGAATTTTCGGATGCAGAGTTTTGACCCGCCCGCTCATCATCTCCGGAAAACCAGTATAATCAGAAACTTCAATCACCGGGATGCCACTATCTAGCAATCGTTTTGCGGTCCCACCGGTCGATAAAAGCTCTACACCCAACGCATTCAGCTTTTTACAAAAATCGACAATACCGGTTTTATCGGAAACGCTGACCAGCGCCCGGGTTATTTTTGAGTTCATAAGGAATCAAACAGCGAAAAGACGAAGGTATATCACAATCAGTGAAGCCGGTTTAAAATCATAGTTGCGCGCCATAGGGCTTATTCCAAACCGTATAAGTTCATCTTCTTGTGTAAGGTTGAACGGCTGATACCCAAAGCTTTGGATGCTTTAGTCTGGTTAAAGCCTACTTGTTTCAAAACTGTTTCTATCAGTGGTTTCTCAACTTCACTGATAAACATTGCATAAAGACCCGAGGCTGGATGTCCGTTAATCTGACTGAAATACTGCTCTACAGCATGACGCACGTGCTCGGAAAGCAAGCAATCGGGGTCTTTGATTTCCGGCATCTTTATGCTATTGGTGCTTGATGTTGTTGATTCGAGGTTCATGCTGCTAGGCCCATTTTTGTTTTATCTAACACAGATTCGACAAAATCTAATTGTTCTTCTGGCAATTCCTTCTGGTTTATAGATTTCAAAACCTCGGGGGCTACATCGCAGTTTTTTTTCAGATACCAACCAATATGTTTTCTGGCTATTCGAACGCCGGTATCCGATCCGTAGAACTCGTACAAACTTCGTAGATGAGTCTTAACAATATTCAAGAAACCCAGCGAATTGATTGGCGCAAGCGTTTGATTGCATTCCAAATAATGCAAAATTTCTTGAAATATCCACGGTCTCCCCTGTGCAGCCCGGCCTATCATGATAGCATCTGCGCCGGTGATTTGAAGCACTAATTTTGCTTTTTCAGGCGAATCAATATCGCCGTTTGCAATAACTGGAATTTGAACGCTTTGTTTTACCTGCGCTATCGTGCCAAATTCGGCTTCTCCGGAAAACCCACAAGCTCGAGTACGTCCATGTATGGTTAACGCTTGAATTCCTGAATTTTCGGCAATTTTGGCGATACGCAACGCATTTCGATGATCCTTATCCCAACCCGTGCGGATTTTTAATGTAACCGGAAGATCGACTGCGCTCACGACCGCTTCCAATATGTTCTGTACTAGACGCTCATCTCGCAACAGCGCTGACCCGGCTGCAGTTTTACAAACCTTTTTAGCCGGACAACCCATATTGATGTCGATAATCTGGGCACCTTTTTCGGCATTGTATTTGGCCGCTTCAGCCATTTGACCTGGTTCTGCCCCCAAAATCTGTATAGTTCTGGGTTCGGTTTCGCCAACATGGTCCGCTTTTAATAGGGTTCTCTTGTTTTTGCGCAGCATTGGATTGGCCGACACCATTTCCGACACGGCCAAGCCGGCCCCAAACTCCTTGCATAACTGCCGAAACGGGCGATCGGTCACGCCAGCCATCGGAGCAAGCACCAGGTTATTGGTTAAATTGTAGGGGCCAATTTTCATATCTCTTTGATTATTTATATCACTAGCGCAATGAATATCGTTACAATCTCAAAGCCAAAATATTTCGTTTTGAAATAGCGATGTTGACCAATCCATCACTATCGATTTGCGGACAAAAAGGGCAATGCCAACAATCTTGCAAAACCCAGGTTTTCCACTGAGCGCTCTTGTTTTATTCCGATTTCCATTTCATCGTGCCCCAAACGTGGCACCGGCTGATAAGTAGCAAAGATTCTATCCCACCAGCTCACCGAGAAACCATAATTACTGGTGGTTTCGACCGGATTCAATGAATGATGAATTCTATGCATATCCGGCGTTATCAAAATCATCCGCACGCGACTTTCCCAGGGCTGGGGAATCCTGACATTACCGTGATTAAAAATCGCGCAGGCATTTAACACAGCCTCAAAAATCAGCACAACAACCGGCGCCGCTCCCAGTAACAGGACCAATATCATTTTAAAGTACATAGACAATAATATTTCTACCGCATGAAATCTTACGGCTGTGGTCGAGTCAAAACCCAAGTCGCAATGATGAACTTTGTGCAAACGCCATAGCATCGGTACTCTATGAAAAATGATGTGCTGCAAATAGATCGCAACATCCAGCACGACCAAACAAATCAATGCGCTACACCATTTAGGCACCGATACCTGGTTGAATAAGCCCAAATCATGGGTTAACGCGTATTCTGCGCAAAAAAATGCACCCCCCCCGCTGAACAGACGCAGCGCTACAAAATTGGCCCCCATTAAACCCAGATTGATCGCAATACGCTCCGATTTGGTTTGTAGAAAATGCCTAAACGGATGCCTCCATTCCCATGCTAGCATCAGCAGCAATACCCCAAGAAAAATCCCAAAACGGACAAATAATCCAGTATCCATCACAAATCAAGTTAGTCAAAAATCATAACAAATTAGAGTCTAAACCCCAGACAGCTTCTTAGCTATCGATAATAAATACTCGCCAACTTATCCGCATCTACACCGACAAAGAAAAGGAATCGCAATACCCACATAAGCACGATTGTTCTTATTACGCCATTAGACTCCCACCGACGGCTGTCGCTAATAATTTTAGAAGCGATACACAGCGGCGAATCCCAACGCCTCAATTGGGTGCTCAATACGATATCTTCCATCAGCGGAATTTCAGGGTATCCACCAAGTTTGTGAAAAACGTCGCGATTGACAAAAATTGCCTGATCGCCGGTTGCGATGCCGGTTACACGGGAACGCAGATTCATGAAATATTCCACCACGCGAAATATAGAATAGTGGCCCGACAGACGCACATCAAACCTGCCCCACACCGGATGTTTTTGTATTGTTACTAATAACCGCGACTGGGCATCGTCCGACATTACCGTATCTGCATGCAAAAACAGCAGGTAGTCACCTGCCGCGATTTTGGCGCCGCAATTCATCTGCATTGCGCGGCCTGTCGCTGTCGATAACACGCGATCCGCTAATTCGGTCGCCAATGCAACAGTCCCGTCTTGACTTCCCCCATCAACGACAATTACTTCAGCACCGGATCGACGCAAAAGATCTATGCCATCGACTGCCTTGACCAAGGCCACAACTTCGTTCAACACCGGAATTATGATTGAAAGCCCCGGTTTCTTTTGATTGCTCAAAACCCTTATCCAAGAGTCTTACAGACTAGTGCCATACAGAGGGTCAATTTCACCAAAACAGTGCAAAATTACGCTCATACATCGAGCTTCTAAATAAATTTGAAACTATAACCGGCAATCTCGTTATCGGGATTGGCAATCTTTAGATTTATCTGAATAGGGCGGCCCACCGGCAATTGTTTGACCTTATTCAGATCATTAAGGTATTCCTGTGGACTGAATACCCGTTGCGCCAAGGGTTCCCCATTGAATTGGATCAATTTTAGAGCCATTCCCGGCAATGCGACAGGACGCGATCCATTGTTGATGATTAGCACCCGCAACTGCAAAGCTCCCCGACCTGCCGGTTCTAGTGCACGCTCGATCACCTCGATGTCCTCGGGATGTCTATATTTAGGCAGTTGACAACCCACCACGTGACAAATTTTCTCCAACGATGGTCGATATTCCTCATTCTGCGCCCATTTCGGAGATTGGAAAAATACCACCTGCCCTAATAGCAAAGACAACATGGAAACAGCAGCAAAACCCCAGATTAACCGTGGCTTTAAAGGTTCCGCGGATTCCGACCCATCAAAATTGGCTAATGCATCCGTCTCGGACGGTGGTGACACAGATTTTTCAACCGTCAGCGTTGGAATTCGGCGCAAATCTGACAGGTGGTACTCAAATGCCACATCGGCTAACGAACTGATCGCATCAAATACGCTATTGCAATGAGAGCATAAGACCTTTCCTTGACCCACGCGAACTTCATCTGTGGTGATTCGGTAAGCTGTTTTACAAATCGTACATTGCGTATACATTATTTTTTAATCGGTTTGGGCCTCAGGCTAGTAAATAATTTTCGTAGCTTGGCGATGTATCATTTTTCCGGTCGATTCAAGATGGCGATCTTTTTACACCACTCAGTCTAGCCCAACTATCCCTGCAATTTTGACTTTCAAAAGCAATATCATCAACATAGGCACTAACAACACTATCGATTTGATCTTCTAATATCCCGGAAAGGACTAGATGCCCATTAGGTCTAATCAATAACTTAATGTTCTGTGCCAAATCGCACAAAGGCTGCGCCAAAATATTAGCAACTACAATATCGACCTCAATAGCCGGCAATTCATCTGCGGCACAGATATGCACCCGCCCATCAACACCATTTTTTTGCGCGTTGGATTGCGTCGCAATCAGCGCCTGGTCTTCAATATCTACCGCGAAAACCTCGTCTGCACCGAGCAGTGCTGCAGCAATGGCCAATATGCCCGAGCCACAACCATAATCGATAATCTGCAATCCAGTTAAATCAGATTGCGCCAACCAATCCAAACACAATGCAGTAGTTGGGTGTGTTCCGGTACCGAACGCTAATCCTGGATCCAAAATCAGACAAGTATCAGCATCGTCGGGTGGCGCTTGCCCGGTAGGACTGACCCAAAGCCGCTCACCAAACTGCATGGGATGAAAATGTTCCAGCCAGACTCTTTCCCAAACCTTATCCGCCAGTATCTCGGATTGCCACCTAGTCAAATTGGCTCGGGGCACGTGCTCGGATACCGATCGCTTTATCGCATGAAGGTTCGTATCGGCATCAAACAAGGCGATAACTTTGGTATGCGACCAGAGCGGAGTGGTACCAGGGGGTGGCTCGTACAGATCTTCATTTGCAGCATCGCTAAAAGTAACCGAAAGTGCTCCCAAGTCGAATAATAATTGGGATAAAAAATGCGAAGAAAGCTCGTCTGTAACAACAGAGATCTGCTGCCAGCTTTGTTGTTTCGGAGACTCAGCATTATCGTATCCGGCCACAACTAAATCTCGACTACGCAATAACAGCCGCTGTTAAGGGTTTTATATACCCAATTTTTTCTCAAGATAATGGATATTCTGACCACCACTGATGAACGCCCCATCGTTGAGGATATCCTTGTGCAACGGAATATTCGTTTTAATCCCCGCGATCACCATTTCATTCAGTGCGGTTCGCAACCTTGCCAATGCACTATCCCGCGTGTCCCCATGTGCAATTAATTTCCCGATCATTGAATCATAATATGGCGGCACGGTATAGCCATTGTAAACGTGTGTTTCCACTCTTATTCCCGGACCTCCGGGCATGTGGAATTGTTCGATAACACCAGGGGATGGCATAAAGTTGTCTGGATCTTCGGCATTAAGTCGACACTCAACAGCATGTCCATTCAATTTTATTTCGCTTTGGCTCACCGACAAGGGCTCTCCCGCTGCGATACGAATCTGCTCTTTGACAATGTCAAAACTGCACACCATTTCGGTAACTGGATGTTCGACCTGAACCCGAGTATTCATCTCAATAAAATAAAATTCCTCATTTTCATACAGAAATTCGAAGGTCCCTGCCCCCAAATATCCGATTGATAAACAGGCATCCACACAGCGCTTTCCAATTCTATTACGTTGTTCTTCGTTAATACCCGGAGCTGGCGCCTCCTCGATAACCTTTTGATGCCTACGTTGCGTGGAGCAATCTCGCTCACCCAAATGAATTGCGTTTCCGTGCGCATCTGCCAACACTTGAAACTCAACGTGGCGGGGATTCTCTAAAAATTTCTCCATGTATACTGTTCCGTTACCAAACGCGGATAGGGCTTCCGATTTGGTCAAGGTCACGGCGTTCAGCATCGCTGCTTCAGTATGCACGGTTCTCATTCCCCGACCACCACCACCGCCGGCCGCTTTGATAATAACCGGATATCCAATTTCCCTTGCGAGTTTCAAAGTTTTAGCTTTATCTTCGTCCAACGGCTCCCCGCTCCCGGGAACGCACGGGATACCCGCTTCCTGCATGGCTTTCTTGGCGGAAATTTTATCCCCCATCAAACGGATCGTTTCAGCCCGCGGCCCAATAAACACAAACCCACTCTGGTGAACTTTTTCTGCAAAATCCGCGTTTTCTGACAGAAAGCCATAGCCTGGATGTATTGCCTCGGAATCTGTTACTTCGGCCGCGCTGATTATTGCCGGCATATTCAAGTAGCTGTCTTGCGAAGGCGCTGGTCCAATGCATACTGACTCATCTGCCAACAACACATGTTTGAGTTCGCGGTCCGCGTCTGAATGTACGGCAACCGCTTGTATTCCTAGTTCACGGCAGGCCCGAAGTATACGAAGAGCAATCTCCCCTCGATTGGCAATTACGATCTTATCAAGCATAACTAAAAGAGAATTGGGGTAACTGAAAACTTGTTAGCAAAAATACAACGGTGGTGTTATTCGATGACGAACAACGGCTGGTTGTATTCTACCGGTTGCGCATTTTCAACCAGAATCTTGGCCACTACTCCTGACTGATCAGATTCAATCTGGTTGAGAATCTTCATCGCTTCGATAATACAAAGCGTATCGCCGACGCTAACTTGCTGCCCCACCGAGACAAAATCTTTGGAGCCGGGAGATGGTCCCAAATAGAACGTACCGACCATCGGAGAATTTATAACATGACCGCCACCAATATCAGCATCCTCTTCGACCACTGGCGAAGCCGCAACAAAAGAATTCGTCGCGTCAACCGCTGGCACCGCCGCAGCAACGCTGGTCATAACCGGTGGTGGGGCGGCAGCATATCGATTGATTCGTACCGAGTCATCGCCTTCGTGGATTTCCAACTCGGCAATATCAGATTCTTCGATAATCTCTATAAGTTTTTTTATTTTTCGAATGTCCATAACTAATTATTCTCATCCAACTGCTTAAACGCAGCTCGCAACGCTAATTCGTAGCTCAGTGCGCCAAATCCACAGATAACGCCCTGCGCAATATCCGATAGATAGGAATGTTGACGAAATGCTTCTCTGGAATGTACGTTGGATAAATGTACTTCAATAAAAGGGATTTTAGTCGCAAGAAAAGCATCGCGGATGGCGATACTTGTATGGGTAAACGCTGCGGGATTGATCAAAATAAAATCAACCGCCAGTGAAAATGCCTGGTGGATCCGCTCGATAATTTCATGTTCAGCATTGTGCTGGGAAAATTGGATTTGATGTCCCGCCGCTTCCGCTACGGATTCCAAGTTCTGTTGAATATCAGCAAGTTTTTGATCTCCGTATATTGCTGGTTCGCGAACACCCAATAAATTCAGGTTTGGCCCATTTAACACAACTATACTTGCCATTCGGATAATGCCGATCAAACGCCCAACTCGGTTGTCGAAGCTTGTTGAAAGTTGCACCATTCTCCCTGATCACCGAAATTTTGTCCATATTGTTATTAGATCGTAAACGTTCGCGGCATGATACATGCCAGCTATAAGGTTTAGCGATATTTACAACCCATCAATTCAAACTGCTTAGAATAATTCAAAGTAACGGTGCTACCCATTTCTTAACTTGATCTGGCTCGAATACACCCGGCTGCATATGTACAATTCTGCCAGAACGGTCAAGAACCACAGAAAAGGGCACAACACCCATCGTATTACCAAATTCTGCCATCAATGACATGCCATTATCCGGGGCAATGAGCATCGGGTAGTTAACTGGAAATTGTTGCATAAACTCGCGAACAGGTTCCGCTTCTTCGATTGCAATACCGATAAACTGCAAACCCTTGGAGCCCAGCTCATCTTGAATTTTTGTGAAAGCAGGAATTTCTTCCCGGCACGGAGGACACCATGTTGCCCAAAAATTTATCACCAACACTTGGTCTTTCCAGGTATCTAGAGTTCTCTCCACACCCTCACTATCGGGCAGTGAAAATCGCGGCGCCGTACGCCTTTCATCGGGCGGCGGCAACTGATCCAGTTGGTAAGCGTAAACCCCTACACCCGCAGCCGTAAAACAGACCAGAACAAATAGAAATTTTTTAAACATTTGACGTAATTATTCGCTTTGATTCATTTCATCTAAAATACAGCGACACAAACAACCACACAGCTAAAATACCGCGCTTTTATCCGCCGGAATAATATGCATAAGATGTAACACAAAATCATCTGCGTCTTTATATCCTACAACACGGTAAGCTTCGCGCTCTAGTTTGTCGGGACCAAAAAACAATGTAGCCGGCGGGCCAATTAGACCAAAACGTGCCAATAATTTTTTGTCTTGTTGATTATCCTCGGTGACATCAGCCTGCAATAGCACCACATTACGCAAAGCTTGCTGAACGCGCTTATCGGAAAAAGTATAACGCTCCATCTCTTTACAGGAGATACACCAGTCTGCGTAATAATCCAGCATGACCCATTGTCCATTTTGGCTAGCCCTATCCAGATAAACATCCAATTCCGAACTCGATTTAACCGGCTCAAACGTCAAACCGTGCGCGCGTTCCATGCCGTCCCGCCCCACTAACTGCGTTAAGGGCTGCAATGGATCTTTACCGCCCGACGCGACTCCGACAACTAAAATTACGCCGTAAACCAACATGAAAATAGCGCAACCTTTCCATAGTCGTTGCCAACCGGATGCACCACTCGGCAACGGATCCAATGCGTGGAGGTATATCGCTGGAATGATCAACAATCCTGCCCACAACAACATCGTTACAGCCGCAGGAAGTATGCGTTCTAAGAACCATACGGCGACCCCGAGCAATAACACTCCAAAAACCGCTTTGGTCGCGTTCATCCACGAACCTGCTTTTGGCAATAATCTACCCGCCGAAGCGCCTATGATCAGCAACGGAAAACCCATGCCTAGGCCCATCGCAAATAAGGCTAATCCGCCCAGTACTGCATCACCAGATTGGCCTATATAGATCAACACGCCGATCAACGGAGCAGCAACACAGGGCCCCACTATCAACGCAGACAAAACCCCCATAATGAATGCGCCTATCAAGGTCCCGCCTTCCTGTCGGTTTTCCAACGCGGCGAGTCTGCTTTGAATCGACGTCGGCATTTGCAAGGTGTAAAAATCAAACATCGACAATGCCAATAATACAAACACCAAACTAAATGTAACGATGATCCAGGGTGACTGAAACAGAACTTGTAGATTACTGCCAAATAGACCCGCAAGGATACCAAACACGGTATAGGTTAGCGCGGCGGCCAATACATAACTCAATGACAGTAAAAATGCTCGACGCGTATTGATATTGCTTCCCTGCCCGATAATTAATCCAGACAATATCGGAATCATAGGCAAGACACAGGGGGTAAAAGCCAAAATCAAGCCAAAACCGAAAAAGCTAATTACCGTCAACCATAGAGCATCATGCTGCAATCCCAACGCAATCATACTTTGTTCGGATATGGGTTTGGCTTTAGTGGAAGCCAACTGCTTTTTTATCACACTGTTAGGGAGATCCAATTCCACTGATTTGGTTATCGGTGGATAACACACACCGCGTTCAGCGCAACCCTGATAATTGACCTGCAACGTTACCCGCATCGGACCCGGATCGCTGCGTAGCAATGGCAAATCAAAGTCTACCTCAGTGTAAAATATTTCAACATTGCCGAAAGCTTCGTCGTGGGTTGACTTTCCCCGAGGAATATTGGGTGTCCCTAGCTGGACTCCAGCACCGTCCAATAAAGAAAATCCGAACTTTTGCCGGTATAAATAATAACCATCCGCAATTTGCCAAGCGAGATGAACTGTATTTCCATCCTTCACATCCGCAATGAACCTAAATGCTTCATCCGCGGGCAACAATTCATCACCAAACAAATTTAAACCCAACCCCCCTATTGAGCCGGAACTATTTTTATTGAAAGATAGGGGTTCGGTAGCCAGAACAGAACTCACAGACGGCAACTGCACTATCAATTCTTTCTTTTCCGGAGGATAACAAACACCAATATCCGCACAACCCTGATACGCGACGCTAAGTGCTACTTGGGTTGCTGCACGGCTAACCCAATGAAAAGGTATACTGACGCTTATCTTTCCTCGCAATATCTCTACGTCGCCAAAATAATCGTCATGTTTAATTTTGCCGGGTGGAATGGCTGGCTCAGCCAAACTCAGATCCTGCGTCGTAGTACTAAATTTAAATTTATCGCGGTAAAGATAGTAACCGTCAGCAATGTCCCAAGATAATTTAATTGCGTTATCGGTTATTCCTTCGGATGAAAGCCTAAAAGCCTGATCAGGCGGCAATAGCTCAACATCGTCCTGCGCAGTTGCTACAGCGCAGCCGAAAAAAACTATTGCTAAAAAAAGAATTAATTTCGTAAGCCTAACCATTGATTGATCCAATCTAGATACCCCGGTTCTCCGTGTCGTATAGGGACAGCGATTATTTCGGGAAGTTCATAGGGGTGATTGTCCGTGATGTATCGCTCCAAAGACGAATAAACTGTAGTACTTGATTTAATCAACAACAGGCATTCTTGAGCGGTTTCTATATTACCCGCCCAAGGATAAATCGAAGTGATCTGCGGTATTATGTTGACGCAGGCGGCCAAATGGCTGGACACTAGACCTTTCGCAAGCGAATTGGCGACATTATTGTCTGGACAGGAACAAAGAATAAGAGAAAATTTTTCGGCCATTTTTTCACGTTGTATAACCCGGCGGCATTTCGCGAGCCGGACAGCAATAATTATGACACCCTATAGGCTCTGGATTGGAAAAGCTGCGTTGAACACAAAATGGAGATTCACGCTGAAAAATCCGACAATAATGACCAGTCACGAATCCACTTACGCTCGGCGCCTATTAAATAAACCAAATGACTCCGAAATTTTATGCGGGAGATCGTTGCGAAAGTTTAATCTTTGAGTCCATTCATCACTGGATTATCCAGCACAAGAAACAAATTACAAGGGTATATTATGTCTATATTTCAAATATTATTTATCTTTTTCCTATCCATCCCAATACTTGAAATTTATCTTCTTCTGAAAATTGGCGGCATCATCGGTATCTTTCCAACCGTAGTATTGGTAGTCGGAACAGCAGTCCTAGGCGCATCGATGCTGCGTAGCCAAGGATTTTCGACTATGCAACGACTGCAAAATGCTCTATCGAAGGGAGAGATCCCTGCGATGGAAATGATCGAAGGACCATTATTGCTGGTAGGCGGTGCATTGCTACTCACGCCGGGTTTTGTCACTGATGCACTGGGGTTTTTTTGCCTTATACCGCAGACCCGAAAATGGTTTGTTTCCTATTTGCTTGAGAAGCATTTAATTACTGCGGGAATGAACGTGGGAATGCAACGGAATAAAAACGATAGCACCAGCGGCAATACTATAGATGGTGATTATACGAAAGAAGACTAATCGATCCGCCAAACAAAATTGTTAGCAAATTTAAGCGCCGACAACTGTTGCTGGCAGAAACACGCAAAGATTGCATAGATAAAAAAATTAAGGATGAAATTTTATCAAATTGGTACGAATGCGCCCAATCGCCGATTCACGAGCTATACGCATAAAACCTTGCGCATTAGCTCAGTCTATACTTTGATGATAATTATTGGTAAGACGAAGGAAAAGACATGACGGGAATTCTCAACGAATTACACGATTTGTTATTCGAACAGATTGATCGACACAAAAATCTCCCCCTGTTGAAAGCTGCGATGGCATCCTGTGCGCTCGCGGCCGCATCAACCGAAAAAGTCAGGCTGTGCCAACGGGTTCGTGTCGATCAAATCCTGGAAACATTCGACAAATTAAAGGTGTTTGACGCACACGAAGGCGTCGAGTTGTTCAATCAATTTGTCGAAAAAATTAGAACCGATTGGGATTCGGGGCACAGTGAAGCGCTGAAAGCGGTAAAAGCGGTCGCTAAAAATAAAGAGACCGCAACGATGCTAGCCCAGTTTTGCCTGCTAGTCAGTCAAAGCAATGGTTCAATTAGCCCAACCGAAAGATTAGAAATCGAAAATTTGTGCCAATTGCTGGAAATTCAGCCGGAAAAGCTGGGATTGGATTGTGCTCAATCTAACGAACCATCAATTGAAACTTAACCGTGGAAATGTTCTGTACTTCGAAATATATTTAGACCTATTATACAAGCACGGCAAACCAAATCAGCTTGTACCGACCAAACTGACTTCAATCTAAATAATCAGAGCAAGGCTCATGAATCTTTCACAAATAAAAATTTACGGTGTGACGATCTTTCTTACAGTGTTGTTTAACGCTCCGGCAGTCGCGGCAGGCAACCAGAAAGCCGGCCAAACAAAATTCGAAACCTGCTCGGGATGCCATTCACGTCCGGGTTATTCAAACGTTTACCCAAGATACAATGTTCCCAAACTGGCTGGCCAGCACGCTGGCTATACTGTTTCCGCATTGAAAGCCTACGCAGGCAGCGATCGAGCCCATCCAGGCATGCAAGGCAATGCAGCGGGACTTAGCGCCGAAGATATGGACGATATTGCTGCTTATTTGGCAACCTTTGAATTAACCGACAATCAGGTCGAAGTCACAGGTAATATCGGCGCCGGAGAAAACAAAGCAGCAAGCTGCGTCGGTTGCCACGGCGAAGGCGGCAATAGTTCCGATGCAAATTACCCAAAGTTAGCGGGTCAATACGAAAGCTATCTGATTAAAGTCCTGCAAGACTATAAATCGGTGAAGCGAAGCAACCCTATGATGAACAGTATGGTTGGCGCACTTAGCGAACAGGACATTGCGGATATCGCCGCTTTCTATGCGAGTCAGACCAAAGGTTTGGGCGTGGTTGAGCGATAAAAACCACCGCGCTAATTATTACCAGCGAGACACCAGCATAAACTAAGGAAGTGCCGCCAAAATCGATCGCTGTAAGCGATTAATTTTGTAAGAATCACGCCAACCGCGCTTTGCGCGCTGCATGCCGCGACTAGTCAGCGACCGACTTATTCAGTGTGTCCCTAAAGTTGTTTAAATTGCACCGCCAAATGCCAGGAAACCCCGGACCACACGCCCTTGAAGTCGGATTCGGACGCCGTGACTTCACGGGCCAACTGCGGTTGATCAAAACCAAACCATCCCGGTTGAGTCGATATAGGGTTCATTGGCCGTAGCTTGGCGGGTGCCTCGTAAGAATCAAGATCCTGCCAAATCATCTGTCTAACCCTAAAATTGCTCAGCACAATGTGTAATTCGTCACCATCGACATAAACTCCGCCTGAACTAATCTGCTCGACCTGCGATGAAACATCCTTCGTTTTAATAAATGTAACAATTTCCTGGATTTTAGCTTGGCTCAACCCATCCGCCAAGAAAATTCCCAACAATTCTGCGTCAACATTATTAAAAACTCGCCGGCGGTTAGATTTGCCCGACGTCTGATCCTTAGATAAAAATTCCGGTAAATTCCCGTCTTCAATATACAAACCTTCCAATACGCCTACCAACTGCTCTTGTGTGATATCCGAAGGATGCGAATAACCTTTACCAGCGTTGGCGTCGGGCACTATTTGCAGGCGGATCGTCCATTCTTTATTTTCGTGTATTTTTGCGGTTAAAACCGGGCCCGTGCTACAAGCTGTCAATATTGCCGACATGCACATTATTGTGGCCAGCATTAACCAATTTAAGCGAGAAGATAGATTCAATGTTAATCCAGAATTAATTCAAAACCACCTATGCCACGGGCAAAGTCCCATGCATTTATAGGCGATATATTATATAGGAATTCTCAAAGTGAACGTTATGCAACCGTTAAATCATTCAAACAGTGACGACCCCATTCCTGAGTGCAACCGACACGGCACCGATCAACCTAAAGTACGAATTCGATAAATTTCCGAATGACATCCCGTTCGGCGAATTTGGTATCGCAAAACCTCGAACCGAATTTACAACGGTCCCGCTACTGAACCAGCGGAACCGTTGACCAAATTGGGATCCTTTACCAAGTTGCTATCCTAAGCTACCCAGCTCCAAGTGTGCGCTCGTGCTTAGAAGGAAACGTCCCATTGAAATCTAACCCTTTCATCACTGACCCGTTGATTGACCAAGCGATCTTTTAAAGTCAGGTAAGAAAAGTCTAGAGTTAACTTGTTATTATGACCGGCGAAGAACCAATTCAGGGCCGTGGTAAACTCCTGACGTGTATTGGTCACAGAAATATCGTTACCATTTGGCTCGTCCACAAACGCGTACCTAAACGCAAGTTCCAACGGCGCAGGAACAATCGAGACCAGATTGTGGAAAAAATAACCGGCTTGCGCGTACGAACCAGTCATATGCGTTCTGGTATTGTTCACGCGGTCAACAATCGTCTTCCAATGAAATTCCTCTTGCAGCGAAAACCCGCGCCACTTAAATGCGGCACCCTGCTGCATTTGCTCGACTTTAAACTGGCGGTTACCCGCCGTCGCTGGGCTAGCGAAACCACTCAAATTGCCGCATCCGCTGGATGACCAACGGGTACAAGGCCCTATCACACTGGCCGCCGCGAAAGACAGGCTGCCCGCCGGTTTTTCATGGTATTTGGTATCCGATTGCTTCCATTTCAGATCACGACCGAGGAAGTTCCACTGAAAACGACCCATCCACATCATATCGTCCGTGGGGTTGTTTACACTTCGACCTTTACCATTGAAGACACCTGCATAATATCTGAAATCCGCGTAGGTCCCCGGCAATACGCGACCCATCAGCAACGCGCCGACTTGACGGTCTACCGTAAATTGACGATTAACGATCGAACGCTCAACAAATTGTTGTCTACCCGATGAATCGACACGTTCACGGTTATAATTGATCTTCCATTGTCCAACCCGCAGTGCGGCCCATTTATACTTGTCTAGCGTAATCCTCCAATCGATCAAACGTGAACTCGACGCGGTTGAACTATCATCAACATCACGGCTCGGTTGAAGATCCACCTCAAAATAGTATTTGATCCAAGGTCTATATCCGTGCCCCCCGATTTTCATACGCACTCGTCGTAACTCGAAGTTACTTGACTCATTTGCATTAAATTGCGAAATCGTTCGTGGATCGCCGTTAAACGGATAGCTATAACGCATTTGTGCACGCCATTGCAGATTGGTTGCCCAATTTCCGTCGCGGGTTTCCAGGCGGAACCCTTTTTTTCCCCAACTGGCTTTGACCGGGAAATCTGATTCTAATTTTTCTGCGACCTTGGCATCTACTTCTTGCTCAACCTCGGCCTGTATACGTTGTTCTTCTTTTGCGCTATTCACCGCTTCTTCTGCCTTGATTTGCTGTAATTCTTCCCTGGTGATTACGCCTTTTTCTATTAGTAATTCTTCCAGTGTTGCCGCCATCGACACAGACGGTAGGCTGGAAAAAACAAAAACCAGCATCGACGCAAATATGACGCCTCGCTCAAAGATTTTACTTTGCATCTACGAATTCCCCCTTAAGAAATTGTCTAACAATCAAAAGTTAGGGGATTTTGTATTAGCTGTATGACAATAACATGACAGTAATATGACATTTGTGTGACAAACCTGTCGAACGCGCCATCAGTAGACTCAACCAATCCCAGGATCATATTCGGAGGCCCGTCGGTATAACGACGAGCCCTTGTATAACCTCTCCTCAAATATATGCAAATAAGAATCATTTGCATTACGTCTCATGTGTGTAATAATATTCTCCACAACATCATTAAAATTAAAATAACATCCCAACCTGAAACCAAGAGGAAGGTATAATGCAATTTTTGAAATGGGCCGCGATTGCGACAAGCATTATTTGGGCAACTGCCAACAATGCCGCCGAGCAACCCAAAACCGTCGAGGACCTGTGGAAGATCATTCAAAGCCAACAGCAGCAAATTGACCGATTGAATGACAAGCTAGCCGCCAAAGAAAAAACATCCGATCAGGGAGAAACGCAGCCCACCGCGACCGCAAACGACGAAGTCAAAGAGGTTTCGCGCAAGACAGATATACTCAGCGAGGAAGTCGAAAAGCTCCGCACTGCTTTGGTAATCCCTGAAGAAAAAGAGCTCAAGAGCGCGTACGGTCTCGGACCGGCCGCTTCAAAGGTTTATCAGGTTGATCAAGGTTTATCGATTGGAGGTTACGGCGAAGCGTATTACCAAAACATCGTCAGCGACAAGGGTACAACGCAGGATAATGCTGATTTTTTACGCGCGGTGTTTTATTTCGGCTACAAATTTAACGATAACATCATATTGAATACCGAACTGGAATTCGAACACGCGTCGACCGGTAAAAACGGATCAGTTTCAGTAGAATTCGCCACATTGGATTTCCTGATGGATCCACTCGCAAATGCCCGTGCTGGTCTGGTTTTGTTGCCAATGGGTTTCATCAACTTAATTCACGAACCACCATTTTTTTATGGCAATCTTAGACCCGAAGTTGAGAGACGCATCATCCCCACCACGTGGCGCGAAATTGGTGTCGGGCTATTTGGCGAATTGCTACCCGGCTTAACCTATACAACCTATGGCGTCAATGGACTGGACGCCACAGGATTCAGGTCTTCGGGTATCCGTGGCGGGCGCCAAAGCGGTAGCCAGGTCATCGCCGAAGATCTCGCCTGGGTTGCCCGCATGGACTATACCCCGCCAAACCATCCAAGCCTACTTGTCGGCGGCTCGGCCTATTTGGGTAATTCCGGACAAAATCAGGTTTTCGCCGGTAGAAAAGTCGATGCATTCACGCAACTTTACGAAGCACATATCCAATGGAAATATAGAGGTTGGAAATTCCGTACGTTGGGTGCCTGGGGACACATAGATGATGCCGGAACGCTTAGCGCAGCCGCAGGCCAAACCATCGGTAAATCTAACTACGGCTGGTATACCGAAATTGGCTATAATATACTCCCGCTGTTTTTACCGGAAACCACGCATTACCTGGCACCTTTTTTCCGCTATGAACAATTAGACCCGGTCGCGAGTGTACCGAACGGATTTGCGGACGTACCCAATTTGGATCGTGAGATTTTTCAGTTTGGTCTGGAATATAAACCTATTCCAAATATCGTGATAAAAGCGGATTACCGCAATTTTAGTGCGAAGCAAGGCTCGGTTCCGGATGAATTTAACCTGGGTATCGGCTATGTGTTCTAAAGATACACTTAGCCAATATAATTATTAACCATTGGCGGACTTCCGTTTGAACCGACTATATCTAAAGACGTCTAGGGTGACTGTGAAAACTATCAAATTAAAACTTTGTACATTTAGCCTCCTGGCATTGATGCTGGCTGCCGGAAACACGATAGGCAAAATCTATTACAGCAAAAGCGAGGCAATGGAACTTGCTTTCGGTAAAGACGCGACAGTCGAAATGTTACCGCTATTTTTTACCGACGAACAAATGCGCAAAACAGAGGGATTGGCGCGGGTTAAATTGGATTCAGCGTTGTTTACTTTTTACGTTGGTAAACGGGAAGAAGAAATCATCGGCTATGCAGCAATAGAAACCCACACGGTTAGAACCAAGCCTGAAACACTGCTTATCGTTTTAACGCCAGAAGGTGAACCCAGGGATATTCATGTTTTGGCATTCCATGAACCCCCCGAATATCAACCACCAAGCGAATGGTTCGCGCAACTATACCATCGGGTTTTGGAAGAGCTGGATTTCAATACTGGTGTTCAAGGGATTACCGGCGCAACGCTAAGTACGCAAGGCGCATTGGGCAGCCTGCGCAAAGTCATCGCAGTACACCGCATGAATCTGGCAAATCGCGAGAAACACCCTGATTTGGTAAAAAGGTAAATGCTCTATGCACCCAAACCGCGCAATACTCTATATGGTATATCGGTGTGAAATGTTCAATACCGAGTAGGGGAACCAACCCAACATCGATTGAATCATCCCCAATCGCAAGACCCAAACAACCGAGAAATTATTCAGAACGATTAAGCTTAGCCAATGAGATTCTTTGTTACCGGTGAACAGAACCGACAACTGCTGATGAATGCGCTAATATTGATGTTCTTGGGCTATATTACGTTACTCTGGCTCACAAACGGCATGTTATATTTCCACAAAATGGGATTAACACCCGCCTCTGTCGTGGCTTATTATCTGGGATCTGAGCAGGATTTCAGTCAACCCAAAAGCTACCAAAGCCTTCTGGAAACCGCGCACTTTCATTTGTTTGCAATAGGGATATTGGTTTTGACGCTTACCCATTTAATGTTGATGACCGATTTGCCGGTCCAACTTAAGATTTGGCTGAGTGGCTTGACCTACTTGAGCGCGCTTACCAATGAAGCCGCTGGATGGTTGGTACGGTTTGTCGACCCGGCATTCGCCTACGTCAAAATAGGGGCGTTTTTGCTATTGGAGATTTCGTTGGCTGCATTGGTCATCGTAGTCAGTGGTTCGCTTATCGCTTCCAGGCGCCGAAGCCAGTCCAAGTAAAACCAACGACACTATTAGCTAAATCGCGGACTGCCCGTATGCACAAAAAAGGCGGTCTAAAGCCGCCTTTTTTGTGCTGATAAAACCTTCCTAAAACTGAACAATTGCATCCGTGGAAATCAAAATCTGATTTTTCCGTCCGCCACCGTCAAACGCGGGCGCCGCGGTAGAAAAATCGTATCGCACTTCTGGACGAATCTTAAGCCAGGGAAGCGGCGACCAATTTACCCCACCGGTAAAAGCAAAATAGCTGTTGCTGCCAAATCCGACCCGAACACCGTCTTCATCACGAAACCATTCGATACGTCCACCAACACCCAAGGTATCGTTGATATCATAAGTCAAATAGTTGTTAAGTCCATACCATTTGGCTTGTTGAGTTCCACCAACAGCATTGTTCTCAATTCCAAAATCGTGCTGAAATACCCAGTGCAGATTCTCTGTAAAATCATGTCCTAACACAATGCTGTAAAGGGTTCGGTTATGCCGATTGGCTTGAGATGCATCACCCGAACTCAATGAAATCGCTAACCAAGTACCACCGTCGTCGGACGAGACATTCACGCCACCGAGAAAATTTGGAGGATCCTGGAAAAATGCATCCCATCCAGATGTAACACCACCGGTAACACTCACGTTATCGTTGATCGTATAGGTCAGCAATGCCCCGGTATGGGTAAACGGCTCGCCATATTGCATGGTATAGGCATGCGAGAAAAAGAAGTTGTCAGGTGCGGTGACCACTTCATAACCTATGATCGTATAAAAATGACCGACTCTTAACTTTAAGCCATTACCAATTGGCGCAAACACATCAATGTAAGCCTGGGGAACCGCCAATTTATAAAATGGCGCGTTGAGCGCATTCTCGTCCAACCAATTTTTAGCTTGGGTAAAACGCGAATCCGTACCGTATAGAAAATCAGCTCGGAATCCTACATCCCACGCGTCGCCGTCTTCGTTTACCGCTCGTTCAGCATACAACCAAAGTTCGTTCATGGTGACACGATTAGTACGGTCATCAAAGGTCACCGGACCATTAAAACCGTCTGCCGAACCCCGAGGGTTTCCACCGATACCGCCTTCGATCCAACCATCCAACCGGATACCCAGACTCTCCATAAAATCCGTTTTATTTAAATTGTATCCGGAAAGATCTTCGACAATCCCTTTGGGTTCATCTTCGGCCAATGCCGATATTGCAAAGAATAAACCGCCGATCAAGACCAGCAGCTTAGTCCGAAATATTTGATTAATTAACATGCGCCCCCCTTTTCTGAAGCATTAAACCAATTGAATATGTCACGTCGCCCTAACGAATCCGTCGACATAAATAGAATGTAGCATCTATACAACAAAAATACTAACTTCATAAACACCCGTTTTATATAATCTTTTGTAAAAATATGATGAATCACACAGCTCAAAAGTAGTTTTTAAACGACCACGTTAGAATATTGTTCATTTTGCGCAACACATTATTGCTAAGGCAATATTCATACCTATTCTAAAAATGCTTTTAAACAAAGGTTTTAGCAGCATTCCTCGAATAAACATCAATATATTTGCACCAAACTAGACCGTAGCGCCCGCAATTCAGCACAATATTGGTGCATTTTTAGCTTGCGCATTCCCCCAACCTTAAGGGTCTACATTCAAAGCCAAAACCAATCACTACAACAGCGTTGCAATTTGTACCTCAAATATTTTGCTGCAATGCAGTATAATGTTTGGTTTTATTTCCTAAATGCTTAAGGACCTGTGTATGAAAAACCATAGTCACATAGTTTTGGGCCTCATCGTTCTGTTCGCACCACTGGTCGCATTCGGGTCTGAATCTAGCGGCGCAAAATTGAATCTCAGCGATCATCCCGCCGGGATCATCGCCTTGATCATATTTGCATTGGCCTACCTACTGGTTATTTTTGAAGAACAGCTCCATTTACACAAATCCAAACCGGTTCTTCTCGCAGCGGGCCTAATTTGGATAACCATCGCGGTGGTGTATAAATCCCACGGTTATGACGAAACGGTGGAAGTCGCACTACGGCACAATTTTTTGGAATTTGCGGAGCTGTTCTTTTTTCTACTGGTCGCGATGACCTATATCAACGCGATGATCGAGCGGGGTGTATTTGATGCATTACGCCACTGGCTCGTCGCCAAAGGATTTAGCTTTCGAAAGCTGTTCTGGCTGACCGGCATACTCGCTTTTTTCATCTCACCAATTGCCGACAACCTCACAACCGCACTGATTATGTGCACCGTTGTGCTGACCGTAGGATCGAATAACCCCAAATTTGTCGCACTTGCATGTATCAATATCGTGGTCGCAGCAAATGCAGGCGGGGCATTTAGTCCGTTCGGTGATATCACAACGCTCATGGTGTGGCAAAAAGGCATTATAGAATTCGGCACATTCTTCAAACTTTTTATACCTTCAGTCGTCAATTTTGCGGTACCGGCTGCGATCATGCATTCATTTATCCCGCCCGGCAAACCACCGAGCCCGGCCGATGGACAAGCCGCAAACATTCATCGCGGTGGTATCCTCATTGTCGTTTTTTTCATCCTTACGATTATTACCGCGGTTAGCTTCCATAACTTTCTACACCTCCCGCCGGTAGCGGGTATGTTGACAGGCCTTGCGTACTTAAAACTCTATGCTTACTTTCTACACAGAACTCACCCTGAAGAAGAACAAGAGGATGATGAAGAGTTTGACGCAACCCCAGGCTCCGACAGCCACCGCGGCACATTCGATGTATTCAAGCATATCGCCGGCGCAGAATGGGACACATTGTTCTTCTTCTACGGGGTTATTATGGCGGTCGGGGGACTTGGCTTTATCGGCTATTTGGGCTTGGCCTCAGAATTTATCTACGGCGAACTTGGCGCAACGACAGCAAACGTATTGGTCGGAATAATGTCAGCGATCGTCGACAACATTCCGGTCATGTTCGCTGTACTCACGATGAATCCGGATATGCCCGAGACCCAATGGTTATTAGTCACGCTAACAGCTGGCGTTGGCGGCAGCTTATTGTCAATCGGCTCTGCCGCTGGTGTTGCGTTGATGGGCCAGGCTCGGGGAAAATACACATTTTTCAGTCATCTTAAATGGACTCCGGCAATTGCATTGGGCTATGCCGCGAGTATTTATATGCATTTGCTGTTAAACGGCTAACCGTATTGCAACAGAAACAATTTCGAGATTTATCCCAATACCTGCGCGATTTTCCCGCCAACGTATTCTGAAAAAGGAATCGCGCAGGTAAACCCGGGGGAAACGGCATTCAATATGTGCATTGAATTTTTGTTACCCTCCACAACAAAGTCCATCTCCAGTTTTTTCTGTTGAATATCCACCAGTTGGGCGCGAATTCCAGACCGCCCCCATCGGCGAAACTTCTCACTGTCCAAGCCATTGACCAAATTGGTTGCTAGTTTCACCAGGTGCGATCGTGAATATTTTTTTATTTCCTGAAGGGCCAAGCGCTTAAAATCAAAACCGGCACCCCCGAATAAACTAATTTGCCGGGCAATCAAATCAGCCAACTCAGACCCACTAAAGTTGGAAAACCCACCATATTGCTCACGCCAAAACGCCGGAATTGCGGTCGGTCCAATTTTAGACCGCCCATACACGTCGACGGTCAAGTGCACCCCCAGAAATGGGTTCTGCAAATTAGGAACCGGATAAATATTGGTGTTGAAAGCGCCTTCCGGTTCGTCCGAATAAAGATACAAACCCTTGAAAGGAAGGATTCGATAGCGCTGCGAAAAACCAAAGTCTCTGGCAACAACATCAGCATAAAGACCCGCAGCATTAACGACGTAACCCGCATCATAATTACCCGCGGAAGTTACGACGCTAGTCTTTAATCTATGACGATAAGCAACATCGAATTTTAAAATCACACCTTCATTTTTTGCATCCTCAAACATCGACGCCAAAACCCGATTGGGATCAACCGTCGAGGTCGTTGGAGAAAACAAAGCGCGCTCATAGGTTTTAACCCTTGGTTCAATCTGCAATGCCTGGTCAGCAGTAATTTCCTCGAGTGCAATTCCATTGGCGCGACCCCGCGCCAACAGCTCACCCATCGAAACCAGGTCCTGACTATCGCGCGCCACGACCAATTTCCCGCAGCGATTGATTGACAACCGTTTAGATTCGCAATATACGGTCAACTCGCGATTGCCCGTCTTAGTTAAGCGCGCTTTCAAACTATCCGGTGTGTAATAAAACCCAGCGTGCAGGACACCGCTATTTCGCCCACTGGCGTGCAGACCGAAAGTCGTTTCTTTATCGATAAGAGTAACCGATGAATCCTTGAACCGACGATTCAAATCCCGGGCAACATTCAATCCGATGACACCAGCCCCGATAACCAAAAAATCAGTTGTGGTAGGCATTCAGCACACTGGTCGGTTTCGCTGTATCAATCAATCCTCTGCCGAAAAAACAGCATATAAAACATTAAACTAGTGTATTCAGTCCTAATCTATTAAGAACAATTTGCCAAATAGCGTTTCATTCACTAATTAACTACTTTTGTTTCCTTGTTGAGCCAAGCCATGAAAAGCTCGTAACCTAGGGCCAGAATGATCGCGCCAACAAACAGGCCCAGAATACCCGATAGCATCATGCCACCGATCGCACCAAGCAAAATGACCAATGTAGGTGTATCCATGCCGCGCCCCAAGAACAGAGGTTTCAGGAAACTATCGCTCATACTGACTAGGACACTCCAAATTGCGAATATAATCGCCGGGGTCGATTCTGAAACCGAAAACACGTATGCGATTATGGGCCCGAGAATCAACAATGGAGGAAGCTGGGCCACTGCAAAAATCAAAATCAGGACCGTCCAAAACCCCCAGCCCGGAATACCCATCAAATAAAGACCTATGGCCGCAAGAACGGATTGAATTATGGCAACGCCCAACACACCCTGCGCCACGCTGCGTATTGTCGAACGGGTCAAGTTAGTAAACATCAGACCATTTTTTTCTCCGCCCAACCGTTGAAAAAATTTAAGGCTAAACTCTTTAGACCCCGCAGCTTTGGTTAGTAATACCCCCGAAATAATCACCGAAATGACAAACTGTAATATTCCACCACCCGCGCCAGCAGCTGCCGAGAGTAGAATTCCGACCAGCTTTTTTATTTGAACTGAATATTGTTTTAGAGTCCCTTCAAGATTAACCGAAGCTTGGGTCCATAATCCGTAGACTTTATCGCCAACCAACGGCCATTGCTTAACGCTACTATTCGGTGGCGGAACGGACAAACTGCCCTGCTCCAATTCCTTGAGTATGTATTGCGAGGTATCGATAAAAGAACCGGAAACCATGACGGTCGGTGTGATCAGCAGCGTAAGCGCCAAAATAGTATAAAGTGTGGCGGCCGTTTTCCCCCGCCCCCCGAGCAAGGTTTGTAATCGGTTATAAATCGGGAATATCGCTACCGCGATAATAATTCCCCAAATTACCGGTACTGCGAAGGGTAATACAATCTTGAAGCACCAAGTCAATAGGATAAGAACCAATCCCACCCGAATCACTGCTTCTAGCGTCCTGGCCGTAAACTCTTTTTCGCTGATCGATTGAGAAGAATTACTCATGGCACCCCCTTGTCGTTTTCTTATCCATTATGATACCCATATTGCTGCGGCCAAAATACGCTGGATCCCATGATCTTGTAAACCATAAACAACTTGTGCGTCGAACTTTAAATTCGTTGCTTGGAATTTTTCATCGTATTGCAATTTGACAGGATTTTGCCCACCAAACGGCAATTACATCTACGCTCTGAGTAGAACGAAGGTCCTAGCGAACACTACCACTAACATGTTAACGCGACGGCTCGAATCGATTTAGGTATCGATGCAATCATGAAAACCATCACTTATTAGCAACCACAAGTACTGTTGAACAATCTAGAGATATTAATAAGAACCTGTCTGGTTAAAATAATTGGGGACAATTCCACTATCCCCGGATTGACGGCTAATAGCCCTTAAGCATTCGAAATCTTAGAAACGGAATAAAAAAACTCCGGTTACTTTCTTCCGCTTCCACGCCAAGCCCTCAGCTCAACACAACGGACTAGTTTTAGACCCACCAGGAAGCCATAGTGAATCAAGCACGCTACATCCCAGGACAAAACGCGCATACCAATTAACCAAAAACAAACGGGAGCTAAAAGCTCCCGTTTGTTAACTAGTACATCGGATTCAGCAATCTAAACAAGAGTTACATTGTTAGCTTGCGGGCCTTTTTGGCCTTGCGATACTTCAAATGTTACCTGCTGACCTTCCTGCAAAGAACGGCGACCATCGCCATTGATTGCGCTGAAATGTACGAATACATCGGGGCCGTTACTTTGTTGTATAAAACCAAATCCTTTATCGTCATTAAACCACTTGACGGTGCCTGTTAATTGCTCAGACATATATAACCTCTTCATGCAATGACTCGTTAGAGCCGGTAGATCCAAATAGAGCTGGGTAGGGGAAGGTAAACTATGTTGCAGGAGAGTCGTGCAGTCAGAGTGTTCTGATAATCGCCAATCTAGCAGCGTGTAGCCCTGCCTCGTACCGAGACAAAGAGCATTGTAGGCCTGCTTTTTGCGTATCACAAGCTATAATTTTGCGCTCACCTTCAAAGTACAACAAAACCTACCGATTTCAGTAGTGGCTTGCGATTTTATAGCGTAGAACGAGAGCATATAAGTAAACCTGATCGACCATAATTTTTTGTACATTTATCAACAAATAAGTGGGGGTTAGTCCGTACTGATAGATACAAGGCGACCGATAACATTGAAAACTCTTATTAATTCAACGGTACACTAGATGGCGTCACATCAATTACAAACTCCAACATACACCGTTGAAATTCTCCAAAAATGAATATAAATGCGACTTATCAATGCTTTTCGGTCAAACCAAATCGCTCACGCTTATTTTCGCTGTCCAGGAACGCAATAGAATTACCGATCAACCTATAAAAGGTGTAACCTTCAAACGGCCGCCGGACCTTCGCTGGATATACCAATTTCCTCGGTATTCTGGGGAGACTATTTGACAGATGTAATCACCAACCCTATCTGGAGGGTGTTGACCATGGTATTTCACTAGATAAACGAAACATTATTCCACTGCTAACCGCGAAGGATTTGGTGGTAGATTTTGGGTAAATAGAATTGTCGTTCTGGCGGATAGTGTGCCTCCAAATAGTCCAATATCGTAGTTTCTGTCTTCGAATTGAGTCGCCATCAAACTTGGGTTTTTTGCATCCACCGATTCATCTCCAGCCGTGTCTCTCGATCACGTCTCTGACTGACTATAAGGCTTGCCGTGTTAGCACCTGCTATAGTTTGCTTTCAACAATCGCTACCCGGGAGTAAGTATTAATGCAGGGTCTGGGTCGACACTGGATTGGGTCTGCGTCTTGACCAAAACAATACTCAGTCAAAAACGGCCAATACTATATAGAATCTTAGGAAATGGCTTGTCATTCAAAACAATGACACCGCTTATAACTCGCGCTTCCCTACACCGCTAATTCAAGCAATTCTATTCCGTTAAAATGAGGTTTCAGCGCAATGAATGGGGCATGACCACCAACGACCATGCTGCCTAGCTGGTCTCAGGACTGGTCTCATTATCTACAACCGGTTCTGCGATGACTTGCGTCTTTTGAACTTTAACCCCCTCAAGCCATAGATCATGATGCTGTTCGGCCCAGGTAGAATCGACTTCTCCAGAAATCATCCCTTCGAATGCACCTTCGGTTCCTATAGTGCCAATATAGATATGGCCCAGCGCACCGACAATTAGCAAGGCTGCTGTAATTGTGTGAACCAGGTGGGATAACTGAAGAAATACCCGATCCGTACCCAAGTTTGGAAAATCCAGCGCTAAACCAGAAACTGAAACTCCAATTCCGGCAACGCTTAGCAACCAAAACCAGGCCTTTTCACCACCGTTCATACGCTCTGCCGAGGGATGTTCCGAACCCACCAATCCACCAAAGGCTTTGAACCACTGAATATCGATCTTATTTGGAATATTGTCCTGCAGCCACATAACGATCATCAGCAGCAATCCAACAATAAACAGCGGCCCGGCATAGTTATGGATCAATTTTCCGAACTCAGCATACGCCGCAAAATTTTCGTGACCGACCAATGGGATTAGAACGGCGCGCCCAAACATCAGACTCAATCCCGTCACCGCCAAGCCAATAAATAACAACGCCGTGTACCAATGCAACAATCTCTCGCCGATAGACCATCTTGGCACCATTTCTCCTGTTCTAGGTGCGCTCAATTTGACCTTACCGCGCCACAGAAAAAAAACGCCTAATGCAAAAACCGTGGCCGCAACCAACCATGCGGTTAATGTCGCAACCGGACCGTTTCGGAGCTGACGCCAATTCTGACCCGCGCCCTGAATCAAAACGTTGGTTTCCTGGCCGCTAACGGCAGTATATCCCGATACACCCTCCCGAACCTTGCGCCAATAGTCCGCGATTGGATTTGACGGTTCCGCCGCAACCGCAATCTCGAAACCCGTCAACCATGCCAAACCAATCGATAGTAATGCGGCCACAACAAAACAAACTGAAAAATGGCCGAGGCGCCGACGAAATTTTATTTGGATGTTCATTGGCTAGGAATTACCGACATCACCGATCAGTTTGAACAAGCTCAAATCGTCTGCTTAGTTTCCGTTCGCGTGTTTTGGAATCATCACTATGCGGATCCAAACCGCCTTTATAAGCATGGGATTTATGCAACGTAATGTTTAGATCTTCGTAACAACCACTGAGGCCCATTAACAGACTCAATAGAATTACAATGACAAAGTAAGATTTCATCCGGCTTATTCTTTGTACGCAGTGCCCCAACCCCAAGCCCCCGACGTCTTTGATGTATCACCTTGATTGTTTGCGGCACGCCGAACCACCCGCTCGCGAAATAAATCGGCCACAATATCTCCGTCCCCAGCCAATAATGCCTTGGTCGAACACATTTCAGCACACAGCGGCAATTTACCTTCAGCCAACCTGTTACGGCCATATTTTTCGAATTCTTCGGTCGAATTATCTACCTCAGGTCCGCCCGCACAAAACGTACATTTATCCATTTTTCCACGAGCACCAAATGCCCCCTCCTGAGGGTATTGAGGGGCACCAAACGGGCAAGCATAAAAGCAATACCCACAACCGATACACAAATCCTTATCGTGCAATACCACGCCGTCATCCGTCGTATAAAAACAATCAACCGGGCACACCGCAGCGCAGGGAGCGTCCGAGCAATGCATGCACGCGACCGATATAGTTTGCTCGCCGGGTTCTCCGTCATCAATGGTAACAACACGCCTGCGGTTAACACCCCACGGGACTTCGTGTTCATTTTTGCAAGCGGTCACACAAGCATTGCACTCAATGCAACGTTCTTCGTCACAGAGAAACTTCATACGGGCCATAATTAATCCTCTATCAAGCCTTCCTCAATCTACACAAAGAAACCTTGGTTTCCTGCATCGCTGTTACGGAGTCGTAGCCATAGGTGAATACCGTATTGCAGGACTCACCTAATACGTAAGGTGACGTACCTTCCGGGTATTTAGATTGCAGATCCTCACCTTGAAAGTGACCGGCAAAATGAAACGGCATAAACACTACTCCTGGTGCCACCCGCTCGGTGACAAAAGCCATCACATTAATCTTGCCACCTTCAGGCCCTTCCACCCAGACCCTGCTTTTATGCTTAACCCCTGCATTATTTGCATCGACCGGGTTAATTTCTGCAAACATCTCCTGTTGCAACTCTGCCAACCAAGGATTGGAACGGGTTTCATCGCCGCCACCTTCATATTCCACGAGTCGCCCACTGGTCATTGTCAACGGGTATTCCTGGCTAAAATCTGTTTTTTGAATCGATGCGTAACGGGTTGGCAAACGATAGAAGCGTCGTCGATCTTCGTAAGTCGGAAATTTTTCAACTAAGTCGCGCCGATTGGTATACAGAGGTTCCCTATGAACCGGAACAGGATCTGGAAACTGCCAGACGACGCAACGCGCTTTGGCGTTGCCGAAAGGCGCACACCCGTGATTAATCGCTACCCGTTGAATTCCGCCCGAAAGATCAGTCTTCCAGTTCTTACCGTCAGCTTGGACTTTCTCCAAATCCGTTAGCTCATCCCACCAGCCCAACTGTTTAAGTAATTCGGCGCTAAATTCAGGGTAACCTTCTTTAATATCGGAACCTTCGACCCAAGAATTTTCGGCCAAAAGACTGACACCTTCACGTTCTACGCCAAAACGTGCTCGGAATGGCAACCCGCCTTTGGCGACCGGTTTATTCAAATCATACAGTAACGGCGTACCGGGATGTTTGATTTCCGAAGCACCCCAGCATGGCCATGGCAACCCAAAATATTCCCCATCGCAAGGGCCACCTTTGGCTTGTAAAGTGGTGGTATCAAATGTATGCCAATTCTGCTGGTGTAACTTCAACCGCTCCGGGGTTTGTCCGGTATAACCGATCGTCCAAGCCCCTTTGTTATATTCACGCGTAATATCTTCGATCTTGGGTTCTTCATTTTCGATTTGTATATTTTTCGTCAATTGATCGGCGAAACCAAACTTTTTGGCGAATAAATATAAAATAGTATGATCGGGCTTGGACTCAAACAGTGGGTCGATAATCTTATCGCGCCATTGCAGTGACCGGTTTGAAGAGGTCAATGAGCCGTGCGTTTCAAATTGCGTAGCCGCAGGAAGCAAATAGGTATTTTCTTTGCGCTCGTGCAATACCGCGGCATTGGTCGGATATGGATCGATCACGACCAATACGTCTAACTTCTCCATCGCCTGCTTCATTTCTGGCGAACGGACCTGGCTGTTAGGCGCATGACCCCAAAAAACCATACCTTTGAGGCTGTCTCGCTGGGAAATATTCGCTTTATCTTCAAGTACACCGTCGATCCAACGCGAAACCGGAATTCCATTCATGTACATAGGTTTGCTGTTTTTACCGGTACCGTCGTCGTATTCACCCGATTCAAAACGGCCGCTTAACCAATCGAAATCGATGTCCCAAACCTTGGCCCAGTGCTTCCAGGCATTCTCGGACAAACCGTAATAAGCGGGTAGCGTATGCGTATTGGGGCCAAGATCAGTAGCGCCTTGCACGTTATCATGCCCTCTGAATATATTGGTTCCACCTCCGGACACGCCCATATTGCCCAACGCCAGCTGGAATATACAATAGGCACGAGTGTTGTTGTTGCCGATCGTGTGCTGGGTGCCACCCATGCACCAAATAAAGGTTCCTGGCCGATTATCCACCATCGTCTTGGTAGCTTTTAACAATTCAGCTTCGGCAACGCCAGTCACCTTCTCCACTTCCTCCGGTGTCCATTTGGCAACTTCTTTTCGCACCTCGTCCATGCCATAAACACGTTGATCGATAAACTCTTTGTCTTCCCACCCATTGCCAAAAATGTGCCAAAGCATTCCCCAAATTAGCGGCACGTCGGTTCCCGGACGTAGGCGGATATGTTGATCGGCGTGCGCAGCGGTTCGGGTGAATCGTGGGTCAATCACGATCAGCGGTGCACCCTTCTCCTTCGCTCTAAATAGATGTTGCATTGAAACCGGGTGAGCTTCGGCCGGATTGCCGCCTATAATCAATATCGCTTTGGCATTATGGATATCGTTATAGGAATTGGTCATCGCGCCATAGCCCCAAGTGTTCGCAACGCCCGCAACCGTAGTCGAATGGCAAATCCTGGCTTGGTGATCGATATTGTTGGATCCCCACAACGCGGCGAATTTTCTAAACAAATAAGCCTGTTCGTTATTATGCTTTGACGATCCTAGCCAATAAACAGAATCGGGGCCCGACTGCTCACGGATGACCGATAGCTTATCGCCAATCTCATTAATCGCCTGTTCCCAAGTTATTTTTTGCCACTTCCCATTGACTTGCTTCATAGGGTATTTCAAGCGTTTTTCGCCGTGACCGTGTTCGCGCACCGATGCGCCCTTAGCACAATGAGCACCCAGATTAAAAGGATGGTCAAACGCCGGTTCCTGTCCAATCCATACACCGTTCTGAACTTCCGCAACGATCCCACAACCTACCGAACAATGACTGCACACACTGCGAATTTCTGTCACCGGCGCCGCTTCGTCGATACTTTCGGAATTCGCTTCGACCTTCTGCATCATAGTCAACGGCAAAGCGCCACCAAGCGCAGCAGCACTGGCAGCCAAACTGGAATTTTTCAGAAAACTTCGACGATCCACGCCTACACCCTGGCGTTGCACTGTATCGAATGCACCATCCTCTCCATACTCGGAGCAGGAATCTGGAAGATTGCGTCGGAAAAGCTTCATGGATATGCCTTCTAAGCCAAATAATTTATCGAACCGCGACGACTGACATTAGAATCGAGCCTTGTCATAGTATTTTTTGATATGGTCGCTTTCCCTATAACCCTGACCCTTTTTCGCTTCTGAATTGGTCGATTCATTCTCGGTAATATTCGGGTCAGCTCGCACGACGTTAGAAATCGCGATCGCACTGGGAATCGCGGTCGCCATCTGCTTGATAAATCGTCTTCGGTCTAGACCTTTAATCATTGATTTTTTCACCGTCTTGCTCCTCGTATAGATACCTGTTTACGCAAAAAAATCGGCGTATTTGGCTAAACTTTATCTTATTCTTAGCGGGGATTACAACCGATAAAAACTGAGCAGGGCTTATTGCACCAATTCCAACAATGATGTTTGCTCTCCGCGCAGAAAATCGCACCCTAATTGTGCAACTGACCGATAAAATATGGCCGAATCTGCTTTGCCCAAATCAACAAAAAGCTTATTCATCCACGGATTGATGTGTAATTCAAAAAAGGTTCGCTGACTATCACCGCCTGTTTCTATCAAAATACTCATAACTTCAAGCAAGGCTGCGGCATGATCTTCTGGCTCACAGGAATCCGGTTGCCGTTCAATGCCTAAACGACGCAAATCATCACGTAACGCCGCCAACGGTTTCTCCATCAAAAATCCGGTCAAATACCAAGAAGCATAAGGTAATACTTCGCCTCGAGTCATTCCTACAAACAAAAGATTGTATTCATCCTTTAATGTTTCGACGGATGATTGGCGCGCTGAATCAGACAATGCGGCCCAAACGGCGGGCAATGGTTCGGTCATCCCATCACATTGATCCAGGGTTAATCCACACAACTGCGATAACAAATTCTTTGACGGCGGTTTTGCGAGTAAATTCGCCAATAATCTGTACGTATCAACACGCCATTGCTGATCGATCGGCAATTTGCTTTCTGTCATGGTTTCAATCTGACCGACCCACCGGCAGGTTGATTGAATTGATTTTTCACCCGACAATCTTCACACATCTTTAAACGACGATTGTCTTCATCCTGAAACATCGGGTGCGCGGCCAGTTTTTCGGATATAACCTTGATCATTTTTTGAGTCGCAAAAGGCTTACCGCATTCTATGCAGCAAAACGGGGTTTCCTGGTAAAGCGTTCGCTTTTTACGAGCGCTGACGCTATCGTACAAATAACGCGGATTCAGCGTTATTGCATCTTCAGGACACGCGGTTCCACAAATACCACATTGAACGCAATTCGATTCTATGAATCCTAACTTGGGTTCGTTTGGGTCATCGGCTAATGCCCGTTCGGGGCATACCGAAACGCAAGACATGCATAATGTACAACGATCAGTATTGACAACAATTTCGCCGAAAGGTGCGCCAACGGGTAAATTTTTGTCGGGCTCAATCGGCCGATAGGATTCCAGTAAAAAATCGATGGCCAAACGAACTACCGTTCGCTTATCGTTCAACCCAGCAAATTTAGCCGAAGCTTTAGGTGCACCACGTGACCTAATTTGAGTATTGTTGACAATATCATCCACTGTCCTGACAAGCTTGAGCGTCGAACGCAACTTTTCCATTCCATTGAGAATTTCAGCCGCTATATTTAATTGGTGATCAATTGAATCCAACGATTCATGCGTAATATCACCGGCCGCCAGGAACAATACGCCAGCGGCGCCGTAGGCCAACGCCGCCAGCCAAATTTCAATACCGACCGAGCCCAAACTCTCAACTTCGTAGCAGAGTATATTAATCGGCAGCAAACCGGCATTTTCGGCTAACCACCGACGACCCTCCGCACCATCGTGAAACAAAATGACCGGCACTTTTCCGCCAGCTGAGGCATAGACGCTTAACATTTGCCTTAATCGATTTAACGTATCCTCCGGACATGGATAGGCAAAACGTACCGCACCCGACGGACACACTGTTGTGCAATCCCCACATCCCTGGCACAAATAGGGATCTATTCTTATCTGATTATCTACAGAACTTATCGCACCGGTCGCGCAGGCACTTATACAATTGCTGCACCCGGTAATAGATACTGCAGAATGCGCACAAATCTCTCTATTCAATTCAAAATACTTTGGCTTCTCGAATTCTCCAACCCAATCGGGAAGCTGAGCCACTGCCGTGGATATATTTGTCGGATCTAATTCAGGCATCAGACATCCGACCGGTGGGATGGTAGGCATCCTTGTCAAATCCCGGATCAGATTTAGAATCAGGTCGAATCCTTTGTCTTGAAGTCCCAATTCCTGATTGGCTGAAATTTCCACGCCATGATTGGTTGCGAAGACATGAAATTCACCCAAATGGCCATCAATTTTAATATCCGAGATTTGATTCAGAAACGTAATACCCCGTTGGACCAAACTTTGCGCAAGAGTCGCTGAACAACAATCCGTCACCAGTGCGAAACACGACAGAGTGCTCGGTAAGTCAAATACAATCACCTCGAGTTGCGCCGAATCAGCAAGAATCAACAAGGCGCCTTCCGATCTGTAGCCTACCGACGCAGCAGGTTGGACCGGATACTGATTGTAGGCAACCTGCGCAGCTTGAAATGGCATCGCCATATCAACAGTCGCCGGGGAAGAGATCTTGTTTTTACGGTTAGGACTCACCGTTGGACTCCGCATCCTCCTGCGACTCATAGCTATCACAGCATTCAGAATTCGCAATCGAATCATTATCTTCTGACATCTTGTCATGATCTAGAAGCTGATTCGACAATGCGTCTAATTTAGTCTTCATTTCTTGGGTGATAAGGTCACCACGCGGAACAAAATAGCTAAAATCGTCGTCGTATTCGTTTAACCCATCCAAAGCAGAAACCTCGGGCTTCCGAAAAAGCTGTCTCAATGCTAGGGAACTTAACGTATCTACGAACGTCTGCTGTCCATCAGCCCTCGCGTCCGAACAGTGTTGCGCCGGCAAAACTTTATCACCAATACTATCTGAGATGTCATCACAACTTCCAATCTGTTGTTCGTCACTCGAATTTCTCACAACACGATTTTTCGATTTCCGCTGCGACCAACGACGCAGAAACTCGCCATTTGTATTAGTAGGTTTGGACTTGTTAGGTTTTTCTATCACAGGTTTTCCTAATCTTTCCAGTCTTCGCGTTTGCGCTTTTGGCGTGGCTCGGGACGATAATATTCAAGCACAAACTTTTCCAACCAGCCAATAACGGATTCCGGCAGTGGGTGCGGGAAAACAGTATCATCTGCTTCCATGTGAACCGCCGCTTCGTCGCAGTCCAAACTGATCAATAAGGGTTGTAATATTCTACGCTCATCCATTCTGCAGATCACGAACAGCTTGTGCTGTTCGGATAACAGGTTTTGGTAATAGCCTTCACACCGATTCGATTCGACGACTAGATCCAATCCTGACCAAACATAAAGCGATTCAGTTTCTCTGTCGCTTTGCCGCGGATGTTCGGCAGTAGGTTCGATCAACGCCACATTTTCTAGAACCCAGCGATCCAATGCCCATCGACCAGTGTATTCAAGTTTTCGCAGAAAGACCGTTGCCGTATTCGGAAACTTGTCACGTACAAGACGGCGCTGTGTTTTCATACGGGAGTAGCCATCACAAGTGTGCAAACAATATTTAGAAATCTAAACAAGTGTAAAAATACCGGCCTGCCTCTGCGGAAATCCTGGTTTACGTATATACTATATAGACTTAATATGGACGAATAAACTTGCTAAAAGAATATACGCGGACAATGGTCAGCCGTACCTAGCTTCAAAAATCCAAGATGAGCGAAGAAACAACAAGACGAACGTCACACAGAGGCACGCTTCCGCGTTTTCGTGATTTAATGCAGGGATGCCGTGAAAGAACCGCAAAAAGTTTCGCCGCACTGTTCAAGCAAATGTTGGACGATGTCGATGAAATTCTGATCAAATTTGCCGACCGTAGCGATAGTGATGCAGCGCGCAATCAAACCTTTGAGGTTATTCAAGAGATTCAACTACGGCGGCTGACTATCGAACAAGATTTTTTTCGAGAAGTCGCCGAAGGTTTTATCAAGTTCGACCAAGGGAAAATAGAACCGAACAAACCTGCACAAAATAACAAGAAATTGGATAAATTATCTCTGGTCGACAAAGACGATTTTGAGATCACCGTCATTGTAACCAACATATCCACCAATGGTCTGGACCGATTTTCAGAGGAATTGTATGCCCTCAACCAGCGTCTGGCGGTAATAAACGGCGGAACCAAATTGGGGGAACACAGCGCGGCTCTCCCCACCGGTCCGAAACACCTTTGCGATGCGTTCTTGACCGCAATGAGATCGATAGAGATGAATGTTGAAACGATGGTTTGCCTATTAAATAGTTTCAATAAGTACGTCATCCAAAATGCCGGAGGGCCCTATAACGAATTCAATGCCAGTCTTATCAGATCGGGCGTATTGGCCAACCTGAGTTTGGGAGCTGCCCAGGGTTACTCGAATCCTCAGACGGCCCGAACACCTCCTGGAGTGGATCAAAACGCAGCATCACCGGAGCCCGTGCCACAAGGTCACGCAGATCAGATGACGGATCCGCAATACGAAGCGGATTTGACCGGTTACAGCACGCAAAGCACGATCAACCACGAAGAAGAAGAACTCAAACAGGCGTTGTTTCAAGGCATCAGCGAAATTCTTTCCAGACGACGCCATGGCCAGCCCGTACAAGGCGGCCAGGTACGACCGGGCGCGATAGGTGTGCAAAGCAACCCGTCGACCACAACTACCAATTTGACCGACTTGGTGCTGGAACTGAACCGGTTACAGCAAACCAGCGTACCCTATGTAGTACAAGCTCCGATCGACCAATCGATAAGTAGTATCAAGGACGTATTTTCGGAACAGATAGGAAAATTGAGCGAAATAATGGGTCGGCAACAGGTCGAGAGTGCGGACGCCGATATTATCGATCTAGTTGGCATGATCTTCGAAGTTATCTTGGATGATGAACATTTACCGGATGCGGTAAAAGCACTTCTTAGTCATTTGCATACACCGTTCCTAAAAATAGCCGTTCTTGATAAAAAGTTTTTCGTTCGCAACCAACACCCGGCTAGGCGTTTACTAAACGCACTAAGTCGCGCCGGCAGTTTGTGTGACAGCGGAGATGGAGCCAGTTTGGGCATCATCGCGAAAATGCGCGAAATCGTGAATAAAATTCTAGAGGAATTCGACGACAACACGGAAATATTCACTGAATTACTGGAAGAATTTACCGCCTTCATGACGTCTTTTAATCGCCGAACCATGATGACGGAAAAACGCTCGGTTCAAGCAGCCAAAGGCCGAGAAAAATTACAAACCGCACGCCGAACGGTCTCGCACGAAGTCGTCAATAGGATGGTAGACCACGGCATACCCAAAGTGGTCGAATCGCTATTGATGGGGCCATGGGCAAATTATTTGGTCATCACATTATTGCGATCTGGAGCAAACAGTCCGGAATGGATATCCTCTCTAGAAACCACAGATGACTTGATCTGGAGCGTAGAACGCAAGAAAACCGAGGACGACCGACAATTGCTACGTTTGAAATTACCCAAAATAGTGGACGCAGTCCGCGCGGGCTTGGATTTGGCGGGCGACCCGGACCTGAAAGAAAATATCATACTCAAAGAGCTGGAAGCATGCCACAAAGCCGCATTAGCTGAGCCGAAAGCCGCAGCGCCCAGCGTATCGGCCCAACCCGAAACGGAACCGGATCCATTGGCCGCGGTGGAAACCGTCGAATCAGTAGAAAAACGATTGGGAAAACTGAAAGAAATCGTCCCCGAAGAATGGCGCGAGACATTGGCCGACGAAGAGCGAGAAATAGAAGCCGCATCCAACGCTTCACCCGAGCGTCAATCGTTGCTCGATTCGCTTAGAAAACTGGAATTTGGTACCTGGTTTGAGTTTATAGACCAAGAAAAAGACATCAGCCAGCGCGGTAAATTGGCGTGGGTGAATACGACAACATCAAATTATATGTTCGTTAACGAAGGCGGTCGGCAAATAGGCGTAAAATCCTTATATAACCTGGCCGACGAATTGGAATCCGGACAAGCTAAAATTATCGATGAAGAAAAAACGCCATTTGTCGATCGAGCGTTGAAGTCTATACACGGGCTATTAAACAAAGAATCAGCCTGAGACAGACAGGGTTATTAAGCCCTGTCAAATAGACTCTATACCAATCTAATTCATTCCGGTTATCCAATGCCGAAATATCTCGACCCCAGAAGATTCAGTACCTGCATGATAATCCTGTAACATTAATGTGGCATAGTTGATCAATATACACATTCGAAATATCCTGTTTTTGTGTACGGGTAACTCCTGTCGGTCGCAAATGGCCGAAGGCTTCGGCAAAACCTACTCTGGCAATAAGTTTGAATGCCGATCGGCTGGCCTAGAGGCTCACGGTAAAAATCCCAGAGCAATTGCAATAATGCAGGAAGTGGGAATTGACATCTCTAACCAGGAATCCAACGAACTTACGTCAGAATTGCTGGATTGGGCGGACATTGTCATCACGGCCTGTGGTCACGCAGACCAACATTGCCCAACGCTACCCGAAGGTGTTAAAAAATTTCATTGGCCGCTGTAAGACCCCGCCAGAGCCACCGGTTCTGAAAAGATATCACGAATTTTTTCCGCATCACTCGAGACGAAATTCGTCTCCTCACCAAAACCTTTTTCGAATCACTCAAATCTACATTGAAATGAATTTGTTTCAACGATACCTGAGCTTGTGGTTTTTTTGCTGCATTATCTCTGGTATCGCTCTTGGACATGAGTTACCGCTGAAATTTGAATTATTGAGCCGCATCGAATTGGCCAAAGTGAATCTACCAAGTGCCGCATTGATCTGGTTAATGGTCACCCTGATGCTGCTTAAAATAGATTTCACCGCACTAACTGGCGTCGGAAATCATTGAAAAGGCATAGCCATTAATTTATTCGCCAATTGGTTAGACAAACCTTTTCCATAGCCTGATTGGCGTGGGAGACTACGTGAACTATTTATCTGCGCCGATAGCGATGATACGACGGCTTCGAGATAAAAACACTTTCCAGGTCAGGCGGTAAGTTATTTACAGATAATTTTCGACGAAGGCTTCATACTGAGACTCGGCTTCAGATGAAATATCGATGATATGCATGCCCACCCAAAATTGGTTGGCATGGCCGCTTATCTCTGCCCAGAGCACTTCGGCACCAAACTCGATTTGACTCGCTCCGTCGTAGTCTTTGGGAATAGTCAAAGCCACCTGAAACACTGCATTATCTTCAATTTCACGGTTACATATTAGCATCACACCACCAAGCGAAATATCAACAACGCTACCTAGCAGTTCATTTGTATTGACGTCGACGACCTCCAGTAATTTAGAAGTTCGTTTTCTCGCATATTTTCTTCGTTCTTGCATGGGTACCATACCAACCGATAAGCCCTGTCTATCACAGTATCCCAATAAGTATAGATGAGTTCTATTTTTGTTGGGGCCATCTTGGCGGCACATCCAAATCGGTCAATCCATATAGGCATGGCTGGTTCTCCCGCTGTTATTTGTACTCATAGATCAATCGTATTCATCAAAATTGAAAACCGTATCAATGCAGTCTCTTTGTATCAGCGGCCGAACCACATTATTGCAATTCCTTAGTCTCAGCTCTATTCCATTTATGATCGAATAGGTCCTAAGCCCTAACAACATTCCTACAGCGGCATAATCGATGTAGGTCGTCTTCTCCAGATCGACGATAATTCGATCGGCCTTCTCGGGGATCAGTCTAAACGCTTCACTGAATTCGAATTGCCGCCTTACATCAAACGACCCGTATATAATGATCACCACCTCTAACCCATTCTCACTTGCCCACTCCACAACATGTATATTTTTCACTACTCCACTCCCGTCCATATCATTCAAATATGAATGGGCAGAAAGCATGCCATAGACAATCAATTTTTTTTACATAAAAACAATAAGTTATGTAATCCTCGAAAAATTAGAAGGAAGGTAAGCGTCCAGCGCAACCACCTAGATTTTATTATGGTTGATCTGATTGATGTATTCGGGTGCCAATGGTAGGAGTTCATCAATCCTGCGATTGGGCCAGGTGGGGAGTTTTTCCAAAGTTACTTGA
>Ga0209992_10000252_pt1 | contig 73988 bp, 73 predicted proteins | sample 2SBtaG_2_FD_182564 | JGI IMG/M metagenome (GOLD analysis project Ga0209992, IMG submission 182564) | Deep subsurface microbial communities from Kolumbo volcano to uncover new lineages of life (NeLLi) - 2SBTROV12_ACTIVE470 metaG (SPAdes)... | ecosystem: Environmental > Aquatic > Marine >... | reverse complement strand
CGACTCGGGGTCCAGTTCGAGAGTTCTTGCGAACTGTCCGTCGACCCAGACTTCCAGTTTGGTGATGTGGCGGTTGGCGACGGCCTGGGGTTGGACCGCCCATACGTTCGACACCGTGGTTGGGTCGGCGAACTCGATCCGGAGAAACTCGCCGCGAGCTTCTGCGAAGTCGGCGACGGTCCACGCGGTGTCGATCCGGCCGTCGACGGCATTGACCGGTCGGTCGTCGAGAGTGTGAGTCACCGGGTTTCCGTAGCGACTCGCCACGACCGTGGCCGAGCCGTTCTGGACGGCCACGGTGCGGGTGTCGTCGACATCTAGGCCCGGCGTTGTGGAAGCGTCGGGGAAGACGTCCAGGCGGTTGTCCTGGGGGTCGAACCTAAGCGGTTCCTCTCCGGCCAACTCGGTGTACCCGACGTTCTCGCGTAACGTGCCCCAGCTCCGGGCTCTACGTCGGTTGGTGTCGGTCACGATGATGTCGCCAGGTGTTGCGAGCACCGTCTTGGCGAGGTCTGGGGTCGAGACGAGGTCGGCGCCGAAGAATATTGGCCGGCCGGTATCGATCAGGCCTGCCGCGGCGGCGTCGATTACGCCCTCGCCGTCGCCGACCACCACTTGTGAGTTTTGCGTCGGGCGGAGTCGCACCACATCAAGAGGATTAGCAACGTGGTAGGCGGTGACGGGCGAAGGATCGACAAGCAACGGATCGGTCGCGAGATAGATCTCGTCACGCAGGGTTTGCTCGGGTCCCGCGATGTTCGGGACCGCCGCCCCAAAGGATTTGATCTGGCTGAAACCATCGATACGGTTCAGAAAGTCGGCGGTAGGCACGGGACGCGGCGTGCGGAACCGCTCGAACGTGAGATCAGCACGGTGCACGACTTCGCCAACCGACATCAACTCGGCGATTGGCACAACCGAGTCGGCCGATAACGAACCTTCTTGCATTTTGCGATCGAACGCGGTGAGCAAGTTTGCCGACTCGGGCGATCCAAACGGGACCAACTCGCGTGATACGAACCCTCGTTGCATGAGTCCGGGCGTTATTGGATCGACTGTGTTTCCCCACCGGTACGACGCGAAGTCGCTACCCGGGACCTCCCAAATACGCGAACCGTCATCGGTGGCATCGAACCACGCGGCCGCGTCGATCCAGTACTGGGGTAGGTCCTCGTCGCGGCGTAGGTGTTCCTCGACCATCCGAACCCGCCAGATGGCCGGGTTGGCCAGCACCACGGCGGCAAGTACCAGACCGGTGAACCGCCGGCCCCAGTCCGGCCATCTTTGTTGCGCGGCCGCAGCCATGGCCCCGAGCAAGACCGCGGTGGCCAGCACGACCATCGGCACTGCTCGTGGCGTCGATCGAAGGGATAGCCCGGCTTCGGTGCGGGTGAAATCCTTGAACAGCGAACCCAGCAACGAAGGATTGTCGAAGGGGTGAGACCCAATCCCAATCAGCGATCCGGTGACCAGTAACAGCAGGAAGAACGACCGGTGGCGCCAGCGCACGAACGCTGACGACAATAGGGCCAGCACGACCAACCCGAAACTCAGAAACAGCAGCCAGACCCCTTGGGTGTATTCGATGCTCGGCTGAATCCACGCACCGAATTTGTCGTTTCCGTAAAAGAACCAATAACCGAGGCCTCGCAATATTTCGGGGGCGGTGGCGGCATCAGCGACGACCTCGTAGGTTTCGGTATAGCGAGTCACCGGGAGGCTGTAGCCGCCCTGTAGGACCAGCCCGGCGATCCACCAGACCGCGGTAGCGACGGTGAGCAGAGCGATCCTAAGCGCCGCGAAGAGGGCATCGCGCCACGCGAGAGACCGCTCGGCAAAAACGGCGTGGACCAACCAAAGCACCGGCGCCAATCCGACCAGTAGCAGCGACGTGGCATTGACCCCACCAATGGTCAAGGTGAGCAACGCAAAGAGAGCAGGGTGACGCCAACCCTGCGTACGGGCGGCGCGAATTGTGAGACCGATCATCCACGGAAGGCCGACCCACGGCAATAGGACGGCGGAAATTCTGGCCGAGTAGTCGAGCAGATAAGGACTCAGTTGGTAGGCCAATACTGCCAGGAGCAAGCCGGGGCCTGCCCAATCCATGGTCCGCAGCAGGAATCTGACACCAAGCCCAGCCAGCAATAGCAGCGAACCGATCCATATCCGTTGGGCAAACCAGTCGGGGCTTCCCGCTGCTTCGAACAACCAGTAGAACGGGCCCATTGGCCATAGGTAACCGATCGTCTGATGGGTGACTGTGCCGAGGGCGACATCGCTGTTCCAGAGGCTGCTGGCCTCGTTCAAGACTTTGCCGGGATCAAGGTAGAGATACGTCTTGGTGTCGGCGCCGACCTGGCCTGGGCTGGAAAGTATTGCGGGGACATAGGCCGCAAACGCCGAAATCAAGAGGACCGAGTGGTTGCGACCAAAGTTGCGCAAGGATCGAACGATCCCGCCGGGCATCACCGGCGCCGCTGGGAGGCCAGCACTTCCAGGGTGTCGTAGGCGGTGCGGTCCCAGGTCAGCGACGAAGCGAACTCTCGTGCCGCTTGGCCCATTGTGCGGCGCTGGTCGTGGTTGCGAAGCAACCCACCGATCGCCGCCGCTAGTTCGTCGTCGGAGTCGACGAGCACTCCGGTGACTTGATCGCGCACCGCATCAATGTGACCAGGAATGCGGGTAGCGACTGCGGGCGTGGCGCAGGCCGCGGCCTCGGTGAGGGTCATTCCCCAACCTTCGGCCCTTGACGCGCTGGCGACCAGCCAAGCCGACCGGTAGAGACTGAGTAACTCGTCGGGACCGACTCGACCACGTAAGTCGCACCACTGCTCGGCATCGAGGTCATGGCTGATTTGCTCGAGTCGAAGCCGCTCGTAACCTTCCCCCACGACAATGAGCCGGGCGCGAGGTTGGTCTTGCCTGACTACGTTCATGGCCCGGATCAGGGCCGGGAAGTCCTTGGCGGGCATCAGTCGGCCGACAGCCAGAACTGTGGGTTCTGGAGATTCGTCCCCGCCAGGTGAGTACCGCTCGCTGATCCCGGGCGGCACCACCTTGATGCGCTCGGCAGGGATTTTCATGCGGTCGACGATGTGTCGGCGCGACGAGTCCGAGAGGGTGACGATCGGCGACCACCGGTAGAACGGGGGAGCGACGTTGCGTTCGAGGACTTGGCCCGCACGCGCCAGTCGAGGCGGGAGCACCATTGGCCACATGTCTTCGTGCACGTGATGGAGCCACGTTGCCCGGGGTCCTCGGGCCCAAATCGGCGAGAAGAACGGGACGCCGTTCCAGATTTCGACCAACGCGTCGCGCCGGCCGCGACGTCCGGCCATTTCTGATGTCGCAGCCCGCGGGAAAATCATGTACCGCCCGCCGCGACGCACAACCGAATAGCCGTCGCGCACGGTTTCGGGCGGGGCGCCTTGGGCATAGGACGTGCGCATCAAGACTTCGAGTCCGGCTTCGGCCCACTTTGCCGCCACCGACGAGGCGTGAAGCTCTGATCCGCCCGCCTCGACGTCGGCGAGGTCGCGCCAAGCCAGAATATGTATGCGCCGAATGCCGGCTCTGGCCGCGAGGTCGCCGAGTTTGTCGCTAGGAGTGACCGCGGGCCCATTGTCCTCGGGCTTCGGATCGTGAGTGCTCACCCGTGCCCTCCAGCCCCGTTGGCGATGTGCCTATCGTACCGGGCAACAGCCATGAGTCGAGATCTCAGAAGCCAGCTTGCTCGAAGCGTTTTTCTCGGCCACCATCGCACCACTATGTCAAAGCTGGCGGACTCGATATCCGTGATCATCATCCACCGCGACCGCCCTGATGCCATTGGTCGCACCGTCGACGCGTTCAGACACCAAGGGGTTGATGCCAGCATCATTGTGGTGGACAACGGCTCGGCCCCCGAGACTCAGATCGCCCTTGCGTCCCTCGTCGGAGACGCCGAGATAATCCTGGCCGACGCCAACCTCGGGTTTGGGCCCGGCGGCAACGTCGGGCTGCGGCGCTGGCTACGTGCCCACAACACCGAATGGGCGGTGGTCGCTCCCCACGACGCCCTGCCCGACGAGGGCACAGTGGCCAAGATGCTTCTGGAACTACGCGACCGGCCGTTTGTGGGGCTGGTGAGCGCCGACGTGGGTGATGGTCATCGGCCCATCATCGATCCGTTTCTTGGCACGATCGACGCCGAACCAACGGTGGACGAGGGATTCGAGTTGGTTGGTTACCCTCACGGCACCCTGATGATGGTGCGGCGCCGATGCATCGAAGAAGTGGGGCTGTTCGACGAACGCTATTTCGCATACTGCGAGGAGTCCGAGTTAGCTCTTCGAGCGGCGGCGGCAGGGTGGCAAAGCGGCTTGATTCGTGGCGCGATGGTGCGAAATCCCGGCATGAGCGCGTCGATCGAACGGGTGGCCTATCTCCAATTGCGCAACACCCTTTTGATGCTGAAGGAGCACTTCGGCCGTCGACAAGCCGCCGTTCGGATCCTGATTGCGCTGGTCCAGATCCCCATTGGGATGGTGCGTCCCGGTGCTCGTGGGCTGCACTGGTCGCCGAGGGGGCGGCTGCTCGCAATCCGCGACTTTCTTCGGGGTCGATTTGGCGCTCCTCCTGAAGATGTCGGGGTCTAGGCGAAACGACTCGCGCCGCCGTTCAGTTAGCCCTCAGACGATTCTTCGTGGTACTCCGCCTCGACGTTGACCTTCCACACATCGTGATTTGCCCCGTCGACGATGTTTCCGACCGTGAGCATCGCGGTGTACATCGAATGATCTTGGTTGTTGTATCGATGCATGCCGTTGCGACCCACCGGGTAAACGTTGGCGGCATTGGCACCCAGCCACTGCCTCAGCGTGTCGACGTTGGACTGATAGTCACCGTCGTACATCGGGTAGGCCTTGGGCATCCGTACGACGAACCCCTGCTGGACGTCTTCGGGGGCCAACAGATCGAGAAGCGCCATTTCTTGGGTACCAAGGGCGATCAGGTCATCGTCAGAAGCCGTCCACAGTTCGTCGCCTTCATTTACGAAGTATTCGAGTCCGAGGCAAGTCTTTCCTGCTTCCGGCACCATTTCTGGCGACCACGACAAAAAGTTCTGAACCCGTCCGACCTTGACCTCTGGCGAGTGGATGTAGATCCAGTTGTCAGGGAACCCTGCGTCCTGCGGAACAACCAACGCAACGGTCAGGAAGTCGCGAAACCGCAGACCATCGGCGGCGGCGATGACTTCGTCGGGCGGGGGAGGGTCCATGGCCTTGACCAAGAGTGGTAGCGGCATCGACGAGATGATGTGATCGGTCTCGAAGCTTTCCGTCCCGTTGTTGAACGATGCTTCGACCGAGGTCGCCAGTCCGTTGGCGTGGACGATCCGTTTGACTTGGTGTTCCAAACGCACCGAACCTTGGCGTTCCAGAATCAGGTCGTGGCAGCGTTCCCACATCATGCCGGGCCCATGGCGGGGGTACTCGAATTCTTCGATAAGGCTGGTGATATCGGTTTGGTTACGTCTTGGGGTAATGGAGTTGAGCGCCGCTCGAAACAGGTTGAGGTTTTTGATGCGCTGGGCCGCCCAATCGGCCTGGATCTCGTCAGCAGGGATACCCCAGACCTTTTCGGTATAGGTCTCGAAAAATGTGCGATACAGCCGCCACCCGAATTTCGACGCGGTGTAGCCCTCGAACGTTGACTGATCAGCCGGCGGGCGAATCCGCACACCGACGTAGGAGATCACACACCGGACGGCCTCGATCAGCCCGAGGTTCCCCAGAGCATTGAATGCTCGCAGCGGGTAGTCGTAGAAGCGGTTTTGGTAGTAGATGCGACTCATACGAGGTCGCGTCAAGAAGTCCTCGTCCGGCAAGATTTCGTGCCAGAAATCCCGGACCCGCTTTACCTTCGTGAAGAACCGATGACCGCCTATGTCGAATCGCCAGCCCTCGATGTCGACGGTGCGCGAGATGCCTCCAACGACGTTGTCGGCTTCGAGCACCGTAGAGGAGTATCCGGCTTTGGCCAGTTCGTAAGCCGCGGTGAGACCGGCCGGGCCCGCGCCGACAATTACCGTGCGCGCGTCGGTTGGAGCAGGGTTGGTCATCGCAGCCTCTCAAGAACGGGGGGATCCTACCGGTGGGACCGGATTTGACGCGGTTGCATGGCGATGCCGGCCCCAAAAGATGTTGGCCCCCAGCAGGACCACTAAGTGTGTAAAGGTGCTCTCATGAGCCAACTTGAGATCAGTTGTCCGCGCTGCGGAGCCGACGTCGTCGAGGAGTATTACGGCCCGTGCGAACAGTGTCGCGGAGAGCTGCGGGCGACGCAGGGGGCCGATGCCCAGGCGATTGACGTCGCCGAGTACGAACCCAAGATGAACGTCACGCCCAACGCCGTGGCCCTCAAGGACGACTAGCCGCCTTCACTACCAGCCGTCTTCACTACCGGCAAAAAGGAACGAAGCCCCGAGCAGCCTCGCAACTTGCGTTGCTCAACTTCTCGGGGCTCCGAAATCAACCCTGATCACCCTGCGCTTCAGCCCGACGGCATTCACGTAGTTTCGAGAACTGCTCCGTGTACACGGTGCTGTCCCTAGCCAACCCCAGCAAAATCGTCTCCTGCTGTGGTCGACCTGAACCGGCGTTCAGTACCCGGCGGTACCAACTCACCCAACCCTTTGCCTCACCCGTCGGTGTGGCTCCGAATCGGACTCGCCTGACTCCTCACCTCGGGATCGTGATCTCTCCGGCCCGGTCCCACGCTCCGAAGCGTGGGCCTGACAACCGGCGAGAACCCCGTGGTCTGGTGCTTCTCCGGTCCTCCCGAGTTCCCCCTCGTGAGGGTCTCTCGTTTGGTCCTTCGTCGCTCCAACGGCGTCTCCGGCCGATCCGCCTCGCCCCCAAAGGGACTCGGCCTGATCGTGTCGAGTCTCCGCGAGGTTCGCTCCGGCCGAGGATCTCGATCCGCCGCTCAAGGCTTGCGCCCTTCGTTGCTTCTCGACTTCCCAACCGTCGCTAGTTCGCTTCGACGGGACGTATCTTGCGACCGAAATTCCTGCCGGTCAACCGCATCGGCCAAAATCCCCAGGCTTTGGCGCGAAACCCACCGTCTTTCCCCAAGTTTTGCAGACCTTTCCACAGACCTTCGCACAGAAATGAGCAATTCAACCCATTCGGCCTGGGCCATCCGCACTAGCCCCCGAGCAGGGATTGGTCCTCGAGTAGGGACTGGTCGAGTTGGAGCTGGCGATACCGAGTGGCCCAGTGCTCGACCTCGGCCACGTAGTCGGCCGACGTGTTGTAACCGAAATATGCATCCAAGAGGTTCGAATCGAGTGACAGGTCGCCACCGAGCTGACACAGGTAACGGCCAGTCGAGAAGGCCGCGTCGTAGAGATTGTGCGGGTCGGCGATCCCATCTCCGCTGGCGTCGCGACCTCGGATCGTCCACGTTCCGGGAATGAATTGCATGGGGCCCACTGCACGATCCCAGATCGGATCGCCATCTAGTTGCCCGCCGTCGGTATCGACCACCGCACGGACTCCGGGACCGCCGTCAAGAACGACTCCCACGATCTCAGTAGAGGTTCGACCCGAGGCGCTGACGGTTCGTCCACCAAGTTCGCCGTGTCGACTCTCGACTCGTGCGATACCAGCAATCATCCACCACTGCGCATTGCACCCCGGTCGGGCCTCAGATAGCAAGACTTCGGCGCCCAGGTACGCATCGAGGGCCGTTACCGAGAAGTCGTAGCCCTCGATGCGTGAGCGGCGTCGTGCGTCGCGAACATGAGTGGTCGCAGCCTCGATGGCCAGTTCGGAGTGGCCGAGATCGGCGAGCGAACTCGCTATCGACAACTGGAGTGCGGCTTCGGTCGTGGTGAGTTCCACCAGGCGACCGCGAAGAGCAGAGAGCGTCTGGTCGAGATCGGATCGTTGCGTCTCGAGATCGTCGCGTTGATCAAACTGTGACTCGTCAACTTCGTTCGAGAGTTGGCGCACACGAGCCTCGTCGGCGGCGGCTCGGGCCGAGGACAGGACTTCTGTCTCGGCATCACCAAAGTTCACAAATAGGGCAACAGCACGCTTCTGTAGCAGTGCTTCGAGAGCACTGATCTGCTCGTCGACGGTCCCGGCCAGTGTTTCGGCTCGGCGCAGATCATCGGCGGTATCGAGGCGGGCGGTGAAGGTCTGCGCCAGGTCACGGCGTGCTTGGTTGTTGCGGCGCTGGGCGTCTTCATGGGCGAATAATGCATCGTTCAGCTCGGTAGTTGCCGCGGTCCATTCGTCGCCGGTGAGCTCGAGTCCCAGAATGCGCTGGTCCAGCTGGTCATCGGGAACCAGCGCACCGATCCCCGGCAGCGTTGTCTCGTCGAGTCGGCTGCCAGAGTCGTTTCCGAGCGCGGCATCGTTGGAAAAGCGAGCGCCGGTGAGGGCAAGGACGGCGGCACCGAGCGTCGCGACGACAGCGCGTCGAACAACGAGTGGAGCGGGTCGGGCAGTAGCGGGCAGTCGAAAAAACATCAGGGGCGTTGAACCTCGGGGCGCATGCGCCCAGACGATCCCGCTTGACCGTGAACTAGGTTAGCCGCGGCGACCGTCCAGCACGAGTGATGCCTGCGGTTCAATGCGCAGCCGCAGGCGTCGATTGGCTGTTGCGTCACTCTCACGCTGATGAGGGGGACTATTCGCACGAAGCCGACGATCATGATCACGAAACCGGCATCAAGGTGCGCGCAGTCGAGTTCTCAGGAGCGGAGATGATTGCCTCCATCCACCCTGATCGAGAGCTCGGAGGGGTCGGCTATCGGATCTATCGAGACACCGATCTCGCTGCGATCGACGAGGCTCTCGCAAAGCCAGAAGACCTCGTGGTTCTCGGCCAACGCACGGCCTTCGGGAACTCGCTATGGGCCGGGATGGCCCGGGTCGGTGCAGACGGGTCTGTCAGCGCCTGGAACCCGTGTACCGCAGAGTGGGACGATGTCACCGAGATCTTCAGCCGAGCTGCCAGCGTTGTCGATGAACGAGACCCAGTTGCCACCCTGACCGCGCTCGTTAACGATCAAGGAGATGGGCAGCTGATCGAACGATTTGCGATCGAGTGGGAGCGGGGTCCAGACGGGCCCGCCTGGGTCGAGCGCGAAGCATCCGATCGTTCCTACACCGACGCCGATCTTCCCGTCTCGGTGCAAGAGGGCCTCGCTAGGGCACGCGTTGAGTTGGTGTACGACGGACCGCTGCAGGAAGGATCTCCGTTCGCGGTCTGTCCACGACAGGCCGAAGCACTCGTCGGATACTGCATCGCGATGGAAGCGTTCGCTCGAGAGAAAACGATCGTGTTCGACTTCGCCATCGATCCCAACCAACCCGTCGAGATCTGGATCCACGACGAGCGGACCGAACCCGACGGCCCTCATCACGGACCGATCATGACGCTCGACGACGCGTCAAAGCCTCTCCAGCTCAGCTTTGAGACCTTCCTCCGCGAACCCTATGAGGCCAAGGATGTGGACGACTTCGCCTCCGGGCTATCAGCACGGGCCGTCGACGTCATCGACGGTCGACTTGAGGATCCAGAGTCGCGTGGGTTCGCTGTCGTTGGAGGCACTGACCCGGTCTACAACGACGGCACCGACCAGGGTGCGATCGCTGGCGACGAAGACCGCCCGTGATGGAAAGACCCGCAAGCACCGGCTGAGGACGGCACCATCTGCACCCGGGCATCGTCGCTCAACAGCTAACGGCTTACATCTGGGGCTGCTCCTCGTCCTCGTGATCGCTCTTTCTTCGAGCTGTGCTTGGGTTCTCGGGCGAGAGGACACATGTCCTGACCGCGGAATGCCGTACGACATCGACTGGGGCGGCTTCGGCGAGCACCCCCGGTGCGAGTACGAAGACGGCGTGTCGCTAGACATGCGGTAGCCCAGTCACACCCACCGCTTCCAACAGCAACCGTTGAGTCGAGCCCTCATCACAACCCACGCATCCCGAGCGTTCGATGGTCCCCCGTCGACCCCCAACAGGATCGCTACGACTACTCGCCGTCACATGAACCGCGACATCTTGTCCAATAAGCCTCCGACCCGCACTGGCGTCCGCTACACCCAGATACCGCGACGTTCGTATACCTGTCGAAGTTCCAGGACTTCGTCGGTCATGATCCCGTCCACTCCCATATCAAGAAGCCGTTCCATCTCTGCGGGATCATCAATAGTCCAGACGTGGACATGTAGCCCAAGTCGATGGGCTGCATCGACGAATCGGTCGGTTACAACGGTGAGCGGACCGACCGTGACAGGCACTTGGAGTACATCGACGCCTCGGACTGAGGCCGGGATGCGAAAGCCGGCGGCGAGTGTCTTGAGCGATGCCGAGTAGCCGCCGCCGGTGCACAACTCGGGACCGACCAAGGCCTTGACCCGCTCGGTGCGGCGCCGACTGAACGCCGTAACACATACCCGATCGACCACGCCGGCGGCACGAATCAGCCGGCCTAACGGTTCGACCGTGCTTTCGGCCTTGGGGTCGAGATTGATTCGGGTGTCGGGGAAGGCTTCGAACAGGTCGGCGAGGGTCATGATCTCGTCGGTGCCGCCGACCCGCGCCCGGCGAACTTCTGACCACGGCAGATCGAGTATCGCGCCGTCGCGGTCGGTCACCCGTTCGAGTCGATCGTCATGAAAGGCGATGAGCTGACCATCGCTTGTCGCGTGTACGTCGGTTTCCAGGTGGGTGTAGCCGAGTTCGACCGCGTGGCGGAAGGCCCGCTCGGTGTTTTCGGGGTTCCCACTGGCCCCGCCGCGGTGAGCAAATCCCAGCGGGACCTTCTTTGATGTTCTCGGGTGAAGAAGATACGGATGAACCACGTTCTGACCCTAGCGCCAGAGCAATTGCCGATCGTCCAATCCCGTTCGGCGCAGTAGCCTCAAAACCATGAACCGAAGAACGAAGATCGTGGCGACAATCGGGCCTGCCTCCGACGACGAGCAGACACTGCGCGACATGATCCGTGCAGGCATGAACGTGGCCCGTATTGGGCTGGCTCACAATTCGGTCGACGAGGCTTTGGTGCGCCTGCGCCGGGTGCGCACCGTGGCGGCCGAAGAAGGGCAGCGGGTCGGCATCTTGGTCGATCTTCCGGGGCCGAAAGTGCGAGCTGGCAACTTTGGCGAAGCCGGAGTCCCACTTGCTACGGGTAGTTCGCTCGAGCTGAGGGTGGGTACGGGTTCGTCCACCGCCGAGGTTGTCGAGATCGACTACGACGGGCTTCTCCGCGACATCCAGCCCGGAGACCGTTTGACGATCGGCGATGGGGGAGCGATCCTCGAGGTCACCGACAAGGCCACCGACAAAATGCTGGCCAATGTGGTGCACGGCAGCACGTTGCGCGGTCGTCCTGGCATCCACGTTCCGAGCGATCGGCTACAAATCCCCACGCCGACCCCCGAAGATTTTGTGGCCCTCGATGCGTTTGTCGAGGCTGGGGTCGACATGGTCGCGGTGAGCTTCGTGCGAAGCGCTCATGACATGAGGCGGGTGGGCACCGAACCTCACCCGCGGGGTCCTCTATTGATCGCCAAGATCGAAACCCGCGCCGCGGTCGAGAATCTGCCGGGAATCATCCAAGCCTCCGGCGCAGTGATGGTGGCGCGAGGTGATCTCGGAAACGAATGCAGCCTCGAAGACTTACCGCACCTGCAAAAGGACATCATCCGCCAGTGCATCGCCGGCGGTCGACCAGTTATCACCGCTACCCAGATGCTCGAGTCGATGGTTAGCAGTCCCGCTCCGACCCGCGCCGAGGCATCAGATGTTGCCAACGCCGTGTTTGACGGATCCTCGGCGGTGATGCTCTCGGGAGAGACCGCCGTGGGCGCCGACCCGGTCAACGTGGTTCGCACCATGAGTCGCATTGCGAGGCGCGCCGACGAAGAGATGGATCACGGAGCGTGGGCCGAACAGTTGGCGCGGCTGCGGATGACGGGCGAGGAGGGAGCAGCTTCGTCGGTGACCGACGCCATGACCATGGCTGCTTGGCGAGCAACCACCGAGCTCGGGGTCACCAATGTGCTGTGCATCTCGGGGTCGGGCTTCACGGTCCGCTCGATGGCCCGGTTCCGTCCCGAGGCCAACATTCTCGGCTTCTCGGTAAACGAGAGCGCGGTTCAGCAACTGACGCTGAGCTGGGGCACGACGCCGATGCTGATGGAATCCGGTGGAACCAACGAAGACATGATGGTCGAGGCCATTCGGCTCGCCAAGGCGGCCGGCCACGTCCGGGCCGGCGAGTTGGTTGGAGTGCTGGCCGGTTCCGACAGCCGTGCGCAGGCCACCAATGTCTTGCGCATCGAACGAGTGCCCTAGTCCGTCACGGCAGGGCGCAGCGGTCGCCGACGCGGTCGGGTGGTATGTCGACGTGCTCGCCGTAGAGCGAACATGAGCAGGTCTGGACACATTGTTCGAGGTCGGCTCGTTGCAACCAAAGCGACAGCCCGAGTCCGCCGAGAAGTACGAACAGCAGAAACTTGGTGAGGGCCCGGCGCACAAAACGGGCGACGAGGTACATCGAGTAGAGCACTCCGGCGATTGCGGCGAGAATTGCCCATTGCAAACGATCGGCATCGAGCCATTCAGGAACCATCCGGCGAGCGTAGACCGAGGGTGTCGGTTCGCTGTTGCATCCCGTCGCGGTGGTTAAGCTCGACGGATGAACGACCGTGCTGTGAACCTTTCGACGTCTGGACCACCTGAAACGGTGCTCGACCCCGAACCTGAGGACGCACTTCGTGCCCTGGAGTTGGCGCTTGGCGCGGCTGCTCCGATCGAGGCGGTGGGGGCAGTGTGCGCGAAGTGGCCCCGCTTTTTGGCTGGTTGGGCGACGTTGGGCGACCAAGTCGAGGTACCGGCTCTGAAATACGCTGCGTACCGCACCGGTTATCATCGTGGCCTGGATCGGCTTCGTGCCAACGGCTGGCGTGGGAGCGGCTATGTGCGGTGGCGGCACGAAACCAATCGGGGCTTCCTGCGGGCCCTCGAGGGTTTGCAGCAAACTGCGGCCCAAATTGGCGAGGCCGACGAGGACGAGCGCTGTCGGTTGTTTCTGCGACAATTAGACCCTGACTGGCCGGGGTGACGTACTCACTTGGCGGCGCGGTATTGGCGGGTGGGGCGAGCCGACGCATGGGCCGCACCAAGTCGCTCATAGAGATTGGCGGCGTTGCCATGGTCACACGCGCCGTCGAGGCTCTTGTCGAGGCGGGTGCCGCGCCGGTGGTGGTAGTGGGCGGCGACCGCCGCGACCTCGAGTCGTTGGGCCACCAGCTTGTAGTGGATCAATGGCCCGGCGAAGGGCCCCTCGGTGGGATTATCACCGCTCTCGATCACCTCGACACCGATCTGGTTGCAACGATGCCTTGCGATCTGATCGAAGCGTCGTCGCTGGCGGTGACAAGCGTTGTGGGCGCGATCGGGTCGGGCGACGTTGTTGTCCCGGTTATCGATGGCCATTACCAATGGCTCAACGCGGTTTGGCGGCGCGAATCTTGCTCGACGCTGCGGCAGGCTTTCGACTCGGGTATTCGTGCGCCGCGCCACGCTGTTGACCGATTGTCAGTGGTGCAACTGCTTGACGGAGATCGTTGTTGGTACGCCGATGCCGATTCCCCTGGCGACCTTCCTGCTGGTTATTGAGCCATTCGGATCGAAGATCGGGACCGGTTCGCAGTCCTGATGGCCATGGTGGCTACGATCATCGTGCACCTCAAGGAGACGTTATGGAATTGCCCGAGATCGATATCGACGAACTCGAGCGCCGCATTGCCAGCGGCGCGCCGGTGGTCGACGTGCGCGAGCCAGACGAGTGGGCTACTGGTCACATCGACTCTGCGACGTTGATTGCGTTGGCGACGATCCCCGACCGAATCTCCGATGTTGCGTCGGACACGACCGTATACGTGGTTTGCGCCCGAGGCGGTCGTTCGGCCAGCGCAGTTGAGTTCTTGCGAGCAGAGGGCATCGATGCAGTGAACGTTTCGGGTGGGATGATGGCGTGGGTGGCGGCGGGCAAACCGTGTGTCACGGACGTCTGACGCCGTGGCCGAGCATCGATTCGTAGCGACAGACGAGGACCTTCTCGAGGTACTTGGGGAACTTCGGGGCGTAACGAGGTACGCGCTCGATACCGAGTTTCACCGCGAGCGCACATATTGGCCCAAGGTCGCGTTGCTCCAAATCGCGTGGCAGGACGACCTCGTGCTTATCGATCCTCTCGAGGTCGATCTTGCTCCTATGCGCGAGTTGATGGAGAGCGACAGCTTGGCTGTCCTTCACGCGGCTTCGCAAGATCTCGAGGTTCTTGAACTTGCTTGCGGGGCGGTTCCTCGTCGCTTGTTCGACACGCAGGTTGCTGCGGGTTTTCTGGGGATGAGTACACCATCGTTGGCGTCGCTACACGAACGCGAACTTGGTGTCTCGTTGCCCAAGGCCAACCGCCTGACCGACTGGCTCGAGCGTCCATTGCGCCAGGGCCAACTCGACTATGCGGCATCCGATGTCGAGCGGCTACTCGAGATCCACGATCGGCTAATGGCGCAGCTGGAGGAACTCGGTCGAGTCGAGTGGGCCGAAGAAGAAATCGAGATACACCGACTTCGCCACCGAGGACCACGCGAGCCGCTCGACTCTTGGCGAAAGATCAAAGAGGCCCGTCATCTCAAGGGCAACGCTCTCAGCGTGGCTCGGTCGGTGGCGGCTTGGCGGGAGCGCCGCGCCGCCGAGATCGACCAGCCGGTCCGGTTTGTGATGTCAGACATTGCAATCGTTTCGGTCTCACAGGCTGCACCTACTTCGGTAGAAGCTCTCGGAAAGGTACGTGGCGTCGACAAAGGCGTGGCGCGCGGCGTTCTCGGCGAGAAGATTCTTGCCGCGGTGGCCGAGGGCGTCTCGGAGAATTGGCGTCCTCCGAAGGTGGCGAAACGGCGAGAAGACAATCGAGATCTTCGCCCGGCAGTGGCCCTTGTCGCAGCGTGGGTAAATCAAGTGGCACGAGATCGCCAAGTTGATCCGGCTCTCCTTGCGACCCGCGCCGATGTCGAGGCGTTGGTCAGAGGCGACGATGACGCCCGGTTGGCGGTTGGTTGGCGAGCCGAGATGGCCGGTGGTCCCATTCGCCGACTTGTCTCCGGCGACGCTGCGCTGGCCTTCGAGCGCGACGCGGTCGTGCTCGAAGAACGCAGTCGTATACGGGTGAGTTGATGAAGATCGGCAAAGCTAGTTTTGGTGACGTGGCAGACCGACCGATTGTGGCTACAATCGGGAACCTTGATGTCCTCGATAGGGAGCTACAGCCGTGAAGAAGGGACGCCACCGGCGCTATGAAGAAGCCCGTGAGCTGAAGCGCTCACATGATGGCGACTTCGAGTCCCTTCTAGACGATTTTGTAGACGACGACGAAGACCAAAAGCCCGAGCATGCCGCTTGGGCCGACGAGTTCGAAAGCGCCGAAGACGACTAAGCTGGGGCCGGGCGCTTAGGCGCCGGTCTCGTCGAGAATCTCGTCAAGCCGCACAATATCGTCGGCGGTAACAACACCTACGAAGCCACCGTCGGAATCAGTAACGGCCAAAACTTCGGTGTGAGCGCTGTCCATCGCGGCCACGGCGTCTCGCAGCGTCCAGGATGGGCGAGCGGTCGGTAGGTCGGTCGCCATTAGCTCACCAACAGTTGTGTCTTCCCACATGGCGCGGTCGAGCTCGGAGATGTCTTCGAGCCGCGACATGCCGACGTAGATGTCGCCATCGACGACCGGCACGACTCGCTCACGTCGGCCCAGCACATGGAAGTACACGAACTCGCTCACTGTTGCATCGGGTGGCACGGTGAGTACGTCAGTCGAGAGAATGGACGACAGCGGCAAAGTGAACCGACGCTCTAAATGGCCGAGGCGATGGGTGTGTTGATGCTGCGTAACCGTCTCGGGTCCGGCGACTAGCTGAGAGACGGCCGCAGCGACCAGAGCGGGCACGACGAACGATCCGACTCCGCCGGTGGACTCGGCCACGAACATGACCGCGGCGATCGGGGCGCGGTACCCGGCGCCCAAGAAAGCGGCCAAACCCAGAATCGGGTACAGGGTGGTGGCGTCTTGACCGAGGGCTTGGCCGACAAACTCGCCGAGCACTACACCCAGCGCCGCTAGCGGGATGAATAGCCCGCCGACCCCGCCGCCGACCAACGTCGCCGCGGTGGCAGCCACTCTGAGAACAAACAAGAGCGCGACAAACTGAAGGGTTCGATCTTGTACCACCCATGCCATTGCGTCGGTTCCGGGGCCGAGGGTTACGACTGAACCGAAGGCTTCGTAGGAGATTGCCGACACCGCCGCCATCGAGATGCCACCGATGGTTAAGCGCCGGACCATACTGATGGACTTGCCGTATTGCTTGGACCGGCGCACGAGCCACGCAAACCCGCGCCCACCGAGACCGGCGCCGAGGCCGAGCAACAGGGCGCCGAGCAGATCGACGGCTTGGACACTGAGGACCGACACGCTGCCCTCGTCGACCAGCACGCTGCCTTCGGCGAAGAACGGAATGACTGGTTCGGTGCCAACCAGGGCAACAAACGTTGCATAGCTCGAGGCCGCGGCGAGAAGCGACGGCAGAAGGGCCTGTGGCGTTACGTCGTCGCGATACGGAGCTTCCATTGCGAAGATCACGCCGGTCGCGGGGGCCTTGAACACCGCGGCGACGCCGGCGGCCGCTCCCGCGGTTAGCAGGAGCCTGGCTTCGTCTCGACGTAGTAGGCCGCCCGACTTTTCGTGGATCCACAACCCGATCGATGAACCGGCATAGATGGACGGGCCTTCTAGTCCCAACGCACCGCCGAAACCCATCGTCGCGACGCCGGCCATCAACTTCGCCGGAAGCTCGCGTATCGGGATTCGGGGCTGACGCTCGTGAAAGGCGCGCACGTATTCGTCGGAGGTTGACGTAGAAGCGCCGCGGCCGACGACTCGCAGCAGTAAGGCAGCGAGCATGGTGCCGACGACTGGGCCAAACATGAGAACCGGCAAGCTCTGATCGAGGAGCCACGAATATACGACTTCGACAGTTCCGGCGTCGAAGAGCGCGACGAGGACCGCTACCGACATGCCGGTAGCGACCGAGGCGGCCAGGATTCGGATGTCGTGTCCTCGAACCAGCGAGGCGAAGAGCGGCTTCACGACAGCCTTTCCTACACCCTCCAGAGGCCAGTGCCACTCATCTGGACGAGATGATTTGCTCAGTCTTGGCGAGCAGCGTGAATGGCGCGGTCCACGGCGATCGAGATGTCGCTCTGGTCGACGACGATAACCACCGGCCGACCCTGTGCCCGTTCGGTTAGCGCCGCGGCTGCCGATGAGCGAACCCGGTTTTTGATCCGGTCGGGGACATCGACCAACACGTTTCCAATAAGCAAGCCATGCAGTCGGCTCTGATCGCCGCGCCGCCTCGGATGGATGTATTCGACCGGTCCGGCAAACAAGGAGCCAGCTTCGGCTCGTAGGGCTGGCACACGCATGCCACGGGCCTCGAGGTCATCAATGATCGCCACCAGCAGACCATGTTGTACTCGGGTGCGTCGATCGCAGTACGGCGCCACTTCTTCGAGAGCGAGCGGTTCGCTGGCTCGGGCCAACATGTCGAGGGCCGGGCGGTACGAGGCGCTGTTCTTGCCGCCGCGAGTGCGTTTGATGGCCCGGCTCGATGGGCGTCCGTCGAGTCGGATTCCTTCGAGTGATCGGTGGTCGAGGAAGCGTCGGGCCTGACGGGCGTTGTGCTTTGCCCGCCGCAGACCATCATCTTCGTAGCTTCCCGGATCAACCTTGTCGATGTGGGCACCGGCCTCGGCGATGGCTCGAAGGGCGCCGACCAGCACCCGGTTTTCGTCGATGTCGTAGGCCCGACGAGGCGACGCACACACATATACGTCGCGGTTGCCGGCGCTCGACGACTGGGCGGCGATGGTGGCCGACCATTGCACAGGACCTCGTAGTTCGCCGTGGCAGCGTTCGGAGTTGGTGCCGACCGCGCTTTTGAGGTTCCGTAGCGTCTTGGGCATGGACCTGAGTAGGTCTTCGGCCTCGTCACATGTTGCCGTAAGGACACCGGCGAGTTGATCTACCACCTCGGGTGAGAGCCCGAGAAGCGCGTCTACTGTTTCGGCCGGATCAAAGGGTCGAGCGAGCCGGCGCCATAGTTCCGCGGTCGGCTCGAGCGTTGCTTCGAACGGGTCGGTGAGGATGCGGTTCACACAACCAATTCGACGCCGAGGACGTCGGAGATGGTGCGCTGGACTTCGAGTTGCTCCGGAGCGTCAAGATGAGCGGCGACGGTGCGGTAGAGAGTCATCGCCCGGCGTTCTTCCATCCCTTCGAATTGGGGAAGGAAGTAGGCGTAGAAGATCTCGTAGAGGAGCCGAGAGTCGCTGATGCCGTCGCGTGACCGGCGCTCGGCGTACTTCGCGGCATCGATGTAGACCGCCGGACCGAGGTCGGTGAACTCGCGGAGCGCCAACAGGTGCTGCACGACTTCGCCGGGGCCTTGCAACAAGTGTCGATACGCGGCATCCGACGGCGAGCCCACTTCGATGAAGGCGAAACGCCGCATCAACGCGTAGGACATTTCGAACAGCAAGTTCTTGTCGAACACGTTCATCGTGGCAATGATTCGCCAACTGGCGGCCACCCGAATGACGTCGGAGTCGATCGGCGGTTCAACCCCGCTCGGTACTAGCGATATCGGGAACGTCTGACCTTTGCGCTTGAACGGCAACACAACCGCAGAACCGGACAACACGGTGAACAACTGGCCAAACGCCCGGTCAAAGTTGGACCGGTTCAGTTCGTCGATCACCAGCCACCGACCAGACTCGATGGCCTCAACAAAGAGACCCGGGCGATATATCAGACCCTCGGCCGTTGGCTGTAGCCCGCCGATGGTCTCAAAGGTGGTCCACTCGGTGGTGGCGGTCGTCGGGAGATAGCCGGTGCAAAGCATCGCTCGACGGGCCACCTCTGCGGCCAGGTAGGCCAGCGTCGTTTTGCCGGTGCCGGGCGGTCCGGTGAGGATCACATGCTTGCCAGAGTCGACGGCGGCTACTAGTTGATCGACGACATGGGCCGGAAAGATCATCCCAGCCTGTTGCGCGGCCGCGTTGAGGTCGTCGGAAGTAAAGGCGGTCACAGCGTCCTTTCGGCCAAAATCTCGCCGACCTGAGCATCTCGTCGGCCTACGATGCCCGAAATTTCAGTTGTGGCGCCGGCGCACTTGGGGATGGGGAAGAAAGACCGGTTCGCTTTTCGCTGATTCGCGACTGTGGATGTAATCGACCAACATCTCGTATGGTTCCTCGCCGACCAGCTCGAGAATCTCCTCGCGTAAGGTTTTCCATACGGGGCGATCCTCGCCGAAGGCCAACGGATCGTCGGTGCACCACCATGCGAATTCGGCGCCACCTTCGCCCCAATCCCGCCGTTTCCACTCCCTCAGAATGTAGGTCGTGTGGTTGTTGTCGTCGGTGTGTTCGTCGAACCGTACCGGCACTTGCCAGCACACGTCGGGCTTCCAGTCGATGGGGCGCTCGCCACGTCGTAGGGCTGCTTGGTGCAACGCGCAACCGGCACCGTGTTGGAACCCCGGTCGATTGAGGAAGATGCAAGCATCGTCGACGGTTTGGGTGACCCATTCGCCGTCGTCATTTTGGAAAATGGCGCCACCCATCTCGTCGGCTCGATCTTGTAGTTCCCACTCGCCGGGTTCGAGTTGTAGAAGCTTGGCGCCGATCGACGTGCGATCTTCCTCGTCGACAAAGTGAGCGCCATAGGTACAACAGCCGTGTTCGTATTCGGGGGCAAGTTCGGTGAAGACCCCAGGGCAGCCGCGGCCATAGATACATCCATAATTCGACGTGAGAAAGGTGACGTCGAATTGCCAGGTGTCCCCGTCGCCGTCGGCGAATGTGACCCATTCGTGGAGGTCTTCAGGTAGGTGCGTCATCGGCACGGAACGGTATCGGGGTGCGCTACGGTCCCCGGCATGGCTGGCGAATTTGACGACATCCGTACGCGACTCGAGTCCATTAGTGAGGAGTTGGCCGATCTGGCGATCTCTCGATTACGAGACTCGATCGACGCTGGGGGGCAAGAGTACCCCGTCGACGAAAAGCGCATCACCCGGGCGCGGCGCGCTGTGGAGAAGGCCGCAAATCTCCTAGTGGAGCCCAACGACGATTACTGATCTTCAGGCGCTGGGACCGTCGTTGAGATCGTCGATCATTGATCTGACCCGAGCCCATCCGTGTCGGTCGAACCGGAACCCAATTCGGGCCAAGTCCGGTACGTCGTTGTCACGATGTTCGGCGTCGCTGGTTGGCACTCGTTCGATCCTTCCCGACTCGATGATGTCGCTATAGCGGTCGCTTAACACCGCGAGTTCGGCATCGTCGGGTTGGCGATGAAGCCGAAGGATCAGGTCTCCTCGCACGAAGCGCAGTGAGTGATACGTCGAGTAGAACCGGCAAACCTCGTCGACGGCGTCGTCGACCGACTGACACACCCGTACGAGGTTCATGTCGGTAGGCGAAATCAGCCCGGCATCAAGCAACTCGGCACTCACAAAACGATGCCACCGGTCCCAGTAGCTGCTCTCGGGTGGGTCGAGCAACACCACCGGGGCGAGGGGACTCTTGCCGGTTTGAATAAGAGTCAGAAGTTCGAAGGTCTCGTCCATGGTTCCAAACCCGCCGGGAAGCAAGACGTAGGCCTGCGACTCCTTCATGAACATGACCTTGCGGGTAAAGAAATACCGGAAGTTGATGAGCTTCGGGTCGCCGGCAATCACCGGGTTTGCGCTGGCCTCGAACGGCAACATGATGTTCACGCCGAAGCTGTTTTCGGCGCCGGCACCGCGGTGACCAGCCTCCATGATTCCGGGACCTGCGCCGGTAATTACCATCCAGTCTTTGGCGGCGATCTTCTCGGCGAACAGGCGGGCGCATTCGTAAGCCGGGTCTCCGGATTTAATGCGCGCACTTCCAAAAATCGTGCACTTACGAATCGACTCGTAGCTTCGGAAAACGTCGAAGGAGTAGCGGAACTCCTTCATGGCGTTGGTCACCAGTTTGAGATCGCCCCGGTCGGCACCTTCGTGGCTCAGACGGATCGCGGTCACGATCATCTCGAAAACCAACGCCTGGTCGTCGTCGTCTACGACGAGCGCCAGTTTCTGGATCTCGGCGTCGAGTTCGGGGTTACCGGTGCGGTAGCTGGGAAGAGAGTCAGGCACGCCGTGACGTTAGTCGCCCGCCGTTGCCTCGGATCGACATCAGCCGCCGGCAACAGGAATTTGGATTTTGAGCCGACGAGTCGCCGGCAGCGGCAGAGCGTCCAAATCGGGCCGCCCGTACAGCGTCGTGCGTTGTACGAGGTTGCGGCCCAGCGGTTCGACAACTCGGCGGAAGTCCTCGGCGGTGACTTCTGTGCCGTGATCGGCACCCGCCGCACGAGAAATGTTTTCGTCCATGAGGGTTCCGCCGAGGTCGTTGGCGCCGGACCTGAGTAGTTGGGCAATCGACCCAAACCCGAGCTTCACCCAGGAGCCTTGGATGTTGTCGATGCGTCCGCGGTATGCGATGCGCGCCGCCGCATGCATCAGTAGCACCTCGCGAAATGTGGGTCCTCGACGAGAACGGCGCTGCAGGTATATGGGCGAGGCCATGTGAACAAACGGAAGGCCGACGAACTCGGTGAATCCTCCGGTTTCTTCCTGCAGAGCGCGGGTCTTGAGGATGTGATCGACCCAATGTTCGGGTCGCTCCACCGACCCGAACATGATGGTCACGTTTGACTTTAGGCCGACTGAGTGAGCGACACGGTGAGCTTCGAGCCACTCGTCGGTGTTGATCTTGTCGGGGCACAGGACCGCTCGTACGTCGTCGCTGAGGATCTCTGCGGCGGTGCCAGGAAGCGAGCGTTGTCCGGCCTCTCGGAGTCTGGTGAGGTAGTCGGCAAGAGGCTCGTGGTTTCGTTTGGCGCCTTCGGTTACTTCGAGGGCGGTGAATCCGTGAATGTGCATGCCGGGTACGGCGTCGTGCACCGCTCGGGCAACATCGATGTAGTAGTCCCCGTCGAAGTCGGGATGTATCCCGCCTTGCAGACACACCTCGGTTGCCCCTTGGGCCGCGGCGTCGACCACCCGTTCGGCAATGTCGTCGAGGGTCAGGAGGTACGGCGTGCCCCGGAGGTTCAGCGACAATGGGCCCTTGGAGAAGCCACAGAAGCGACACTTGAACGTGCAGACGTTGGTGTAGTTGATGTTGCGGTTTGAAACCCAAGTAACAACGTCGCCCACTGCGTCGGCGCGTAGTTCGTCAGCTACTGCGGCGACGGCGCCGACCTCGGCTCCTCGAGCCCGAAACAGCGTGAGAATCTCGTCGAATCCGACATCTTCGCCTTTTTGCACTCCGTCGAGCACTTCACGCACTGCTCCGGTGGCATGGGCGGCGCCGGGCACGAGAACGTCGGGATCGCTGTCTGTACCGACGTACCACTGAGACGAGATAGAGCCGGTGAGCTCAAATTCTGCACCGTCGCCAACCTTGAGCCGTTCCATTGTTCGTTCTGGCCACACCGAGCCTGGGTCGTCTCGGGCAAAACCGTCGGAATCGGAGCGGTCGGCGACGGGGAAGTGCAGATCGGGGTCGAGCCAACGCTCTGCGTCTCTTGCGTAGGCCGGATGGATTGTCAGTCGTGGCGCCAGAGTGTGTCCTGAAGCCTCGGTGACTTGGCGCAATCGGTCGATTTCGGGCCATGGCCGTTCGGGGTTTACGTGGTCGGCGGTCACCGGTGAAACGCCGCCCCAATCCGATACTCCGGCATCGAGCAAGTCGCCGAAGTCGTCAGAAAGGTTCGGTGGCGCTTGGACGTGAATCTCGCCGGGCAGGATGACTCGCGCCAGCGAGATGGCGTCGAGATAGACGTCGCGGGGGCACGGTGGCGAATCGTGCATCGCGGTGCCGGGCTTGGGTAGGAAGTTCTGGACTATGACTTCTTGCACGTGTCCGTGTCGTTGGTGCGCTTCGGCGATTGCTCGTAGCGCGTCGATGCGGTCGCCACGGTCCTCGCCAATGCCAACGAGAATTCCGGTGGTATAGGGAATCTGTAGCTCCCCAGCCCACTCAATAGTCTCGAGACGCCGCTGTGGGATCTTGTCTGGGGCGCCCCGATGACAGTCGAGATCGTCTCGCAGAGTCTCGATCATCATTCCCTGACTTGGCGAAACAGTTCGAAGCAGGGAGAGTTCGTCGCTCGACATTGCGCCCGTGTTGGCGTGAGGCAGGAGTCCGGTCTCGTCAAGGACCAGACGGGCCATGGCTGCGACGTAGTCAACGGTGGACGTGTAGCCGTGGCGGTCGAGCCAGTCTCGGGCGACTGGGTACCGATGTTCGGGCTTTTCGCCGAGTGTGAACAACGCCTCGTGACATCCTTGTTCGGCGCCGGCTTTGGCAATAGCGAGCACCTGTTCGGGGTCGAGGTAAGGCGCATCCAGCCGAGCCGGGGGTTGAGCGAACGTGCAGTAGCCGCATTTGTCGCGGCACAGCATCGTGAGCGGGATGAAGACCTTGGGCGAATAGGTGACTACGGTGCCGAAGCTTTCGCGTCGGATCGCCCGAGCCATCGAACGCAGTTCGTCGGCTGGGACGGTTTCGAGATCTGTGACGGTCATTGGTGATCCTTGGAGGGGTGGAGGTTGGCGCCAGGGCGCGACGAAATCGATCGGGGGTCAACCCCGGCATTGCAAGACGTACACCAGGACTGAAGCTCGAGTCGGGTGCCGCAAACTTCGTGGACCAATTCGGTGGGTGCACCATTGTCGCTGTACCACTGGTCGCCCCATCGCATCAGGGCCATGAGTGCGGGGCTGAGCGAGCGGCCTTTCTCGGTCAGGCAGTACTCGTAGCGGATTGGGCGCTCCTGGTAGGGCACTTTGGTGACGATGTCGGCTTTGACGAGCGCCGCGAGGCGGTCGGCCAACAGGTTCTTGGCGATCCCCAGATCGTTTTGGATCAACGAAAACCGCCTTACGCCGCGAAACAAGTCGCGCAGAATAAGCAGCGACCACCTGTCACCGATCACATCGAGCGTGCGCTGGATCGAGCAGGTCTCCGACGGTTCGGCTGCGGCCATCGCCGCACGATAAGCGAGTGGGTTGCTATATGCAACTCACTTGTTTACGCGGTTCGAGAGGCCGGCCGCTCAGCGAAAGACGTGGGTCGCGTACCAGCCGCCGGGCCCCTGCCAAAATCCGATGCCGGCCTCGGTGTAATGGCCCATCGTCATGTTGAGCAAGTGGCGCGGGCTGTTGACCCAGAGGTCGTGCATTAGCGCGGCCGCTTCGGCCGGCGTGGCCGCGCCAACGCTGGACCAAGCAATGTTCTCGCCGTAGGGACCGCCACTGTGATTGAAGATCGACTGGTCGTGCATCGTCATCGACCAATTGCGGGCGTACGCATCCATTTGGGTGGTGCGAGAGAGAGGAGCGACCCCGCGACCAATCCGTAGGTCGTTGAGCAGATTGAGCGACAGTGTCTCGGCCTCGATCAGATTGGCCGCCGGGTCGGTGCTGCAAACTCCTCCGGCGCTGACCGTTACCGACGGTTCTCCGGCATAGCGATATAGGAACGTGGCCAATTCGCCGCGAGATATGAGGCGGTACGGGCTGAAAGTCGTTGGCGTAGTACCGGTCGTTATGCCTGTTGTTGCCATCCATGCCGCGGCGGCGGCAAAGAACTCGCCCGGTTGAACGTCGGTGAACGGCTCGCGGGCGCCGAGGGGTTCTCCGGCCAGGCGATGCAGGAAAGTGGCGAGTTCGCCCCTGGTCACCAAGCGATCGGGGCTGAAGGTCGTGGCTGACGTTCCGGTCGTTATGCCGGTTGTGGCCATCCAGCCAACAGCATCGGCATAGAAGTCGGTTGGTTTGACGTCGTCGAACCACTCGGTGCCCAGCGCCGGCGACCCCACGAAGCGGTGAAGAAAGACCGCCATCTCACCTCTTGTGGCCGGCTGTTCGGGAGAGAAACAGCCCGGGGCGGTGCCTTTGGTGATGCCGGTTTGCACCATCCATTCGATGGGTGCGGTGTAAAACCAATTGTCCTTGACGTCACCAAACCCGGCCGCAGCTCCCGCGGGCTGAGCCAACGCCACGGGGGCCAGCGCGATGAAACCGGCGATGAAACCGGCGATGAGGCGGCGCGGCGTTCTGAGCTGTCTCACGTATTCCTCCAAGGTGCAGCGACGACTGGCGTCGAATCTGACCAAACTCCAACTTGACCGCGCTCCGTAGTTTTATCGCATACTCGGTATCAAGGCGACCGCGGGCCGAAGAATAGGTCAGATGACCCAGTCGTCGTCTTCCTCGGCCAGCAACCCGCCGGCCGCCGCCAAGGCCCCGGCCAGAACCGCGGCCCGTTCGTAAACCAGCGAGAACCAGTGCTCGGACGCGGTCTCTTGTCCGGTCATCGGGATACGGCCGAGCGAGGTAACCACCGACTTGACGTCGGCGGCTGGACGAATCTGATCTATTGGTTCTGGTAGGGCGCTCGGATCGCCCCAGAATTCGATCGGATCGACCTTTGGTTCGCGTTTTTGATTCTTCGAGCTGCCTTTGCGAGCTTTACCAGAACCCGAACCCGAATTCGAATGGTTTGTTGGCCGGCTGCGGTTACGGCGTTTGCGAGGCTGATTACTCACGCCAGCACCTCCCGACCCTCAGAGCCTTCGACGACCTCGACATCAAGCAGCATTGACGGGTCGATGCCGAGCGCCTGTTGGAGTTGCCCGGCGTCGAGGTCACCTATCGAACTGGACTTGGGCAATGTGAGATCGGCGATTTGGCGCTTACCGGCCACGACCTCTTCGACTCGTTCATCGATCGTGCCAGGACACACCAGGCGATGACAGATAACAGTGTTCTTCTGGCCGATACGCCAAACCCGGTCGCGTGCTTGGTCCTCGACTGCGGGGTTCCACCAACGGTCATAGAGGACGACATGGTTTGCCGCGGTGAGGTTGAGACCGGTGCCCCCGGCCTTGAGCGATAGCACCATCGCCGCCGCGCCGTCGGTTGCCTGGAAACTGTCGACCAGTTTGTCGCGAGCAGTGCGGCCCAGACCACCGTGATAACAACTGACCGGTTTGCCAGACCGTTCGGTGAGGTAGGTGGCGAGCCTTTCGCCCCAAGTTGCGAAGTGGGTGAATATCAGAACCTTTTCGTCGGCGGCGTAGACCGTCTCGATGATCTCGTTGAGACGGGTGAGCTTGCCCGAACGGCCATCAAGAGGTTCTTCGTCGCTTTGGTAGTTGACGGGATGGTTGCAGATCTGCTTGAGAGCAGTGATGGCGGCGAGTACCGCGCCTTTGCGTTCGGGAGCGCCGGGTTCGCGTTCGGTCGTGGAGGCAATGAGGGTGTCGATCACGGCCTGGTAGAGACCTATCTGTTCGGGCGTCATCGCGCAGTGGTCGAGTTCGTCGATGCGGTCCGGCAATTCGGCGGCGATGCTCGGCTCGGCCTTGGTGCGGCGATAAACCAGAATTCCGTTGAGAGCTCGCAGGGCTGCTTCGCCGTCGCTGCCGCCTCTGCTCTTGGAGTCCGGGGTGAGCTGCGATACAAACGCGGCACGCTCGCCCAATAGGCCGGGGTTGGCCCAGTCCATGATCGCCCACAGGTCGCCTAGACCGTTTTCGATGGGTGTGCCGGTGAGAGCAATCCGGGTCTTGGCTTTGATCCGGCGGAGCTGCCGCGACGTTTCGGCGGCCGGGTTTTTGATGGCCTGAGCTTCGTCGATCACAACCTTGCCAAACGACAGGTCGCAAAGTTGGTCCATGTCGCGGACCGCCGTGCCATAGGTGGTGATCACCATGTCGGCCCCCCTTACGGCGGCGGCCAAGGCGGGCCCCTTCGCTCGGTTGGCGCCGTGATGGACAACCACATCGACACCGGGAACGAACTTTTTCGCTTCGGCGGCCCAGTTGCCCACTACTGCTGGTGGAGCGATTATCAGGGCGGTCTCGCCGTCGTCAGCTCGGGCGATGCTAGCCAGCGCGGTGGGTGTCTTACCGAGGCCCATATCGAGAGCGAGGCAGCCGCCGAGCCCGGCATCTTCGAGGAACTCGAGCCAAGCAAGAGCATCGGCTTGGTAGCTGCGCAGTTCTCCCGTGAAGCCATCGGGAGTGGTCGTTGGCGTCTCGGGCAACGCCTCGACGCTGCGCAGCAGGTCGGCGGCCCAGCCGTCGCCGACAATGTTGATGCCGCCGGCCAAGGGAGAACCCTCGAGGCCGAGGGCATGGCGGAGCATGTCGGCGCCGGTGAGCCTTGTGGTATCGGCTCGTTCTGCGAGAGCGGCAGCCGCTTCGGCCAGGTCGACCTTGTCGAGCTCGACCCATTGGCCACGAGACTTGACCAGCGGCCGCGCTTCGGCGGCCAGTTTGGAGATGTCGCCGGCGCTCAGTTCGACGTCGTCGAACACGGCCGACCAACGAACGTCGGCCAGCTGTTGAGCTCCCACTACTGATTCGTCGGTCTCGGAGGTGAGCCGGAGCGAGGCGATGGCCTTTTTGCGTTTGAGTGCTGGCACCCGAACATCGAATCCGCACGACCGAAGCGTGTCACCGGCGGTGGTCATCAGTTTCCACGCCTCGTCTTGGGACAAGATGACTTCGCCCCGCCGGCGACCACCGAGACGTAACAATTCGGGAAACAGGCGTTCGAGCCGGCCAAGCTGGGCCGCGGTGTCTTTGGCTCTTGATTTGGAGCCGGTGGTCAGCGCCACCTCAACGGGCTCGAGCTGAGAGTTCTCGGACTGAGCCAAAACGGCAACGTGCCATGCTCCGGAATCGTCTGGCGCGTCGAGCTGAACAACGAGCTTACGTTCGGCCTTCCCCAGCACCGGTTGCGCCCACTGCGACAGCCGTCGCACTAGTTCGCCGCCGACCTTGCCGGGAGCCGTGAACGGTTCGCCATTGAGATGGCACAGAGCTGCTTCGGCGACGTCGGCCCGTGAGGAGATGGTGGGAGGCGCCGCTGGAGTTTCGAGTTGGCCGGCCGCGATGGCGACCAACGCATCGGTGATGTCGGAGATCGCCGCGAGGGTGAATTTGTCCTTTTCTTGTTCTCGACTACCGAGCATCGCCGCGCCGGGAACCGAGCGAGCGAGCGCGTCGAAGCGGTCGCTGTCGATCAGCGCCGGGATCCATCGAAGGCGGAAGGTGCTCTGGTCGGGGGTTGCCGGGTCCTTTCGGCGTCGTTTCGACTGCACCAACTGCGGCACGACCCGGCCCTGAGCTACCAGTTCGATGGCGATGGCCGCGGCCTGACCCATCCAGGTCACGCTCGCACCCAGCGAGTCGTCGGCGGCGGTCGAACCGAGTGCTGCCAACCAGCCAAGCGCCGAGGAGACCGGAGCCGAAAGAGTTGATACTCGTCCGCTGCCTGGGACCTTCATCGTGGCCTGTTCGCCCCACTCGATTGAAGCCCCGCCCTGGGCTTTCACCCGTTCGAGCACACCCTCGTGGAACTCACCACGCTGCTTGTGGCCAGCGGCCCAGACAATTATGCGGCCGTCGGAGCGAGACAGCTGGAGCTGGACCGTGCCCACGTAGTCGTCGACGGGCGCCGGATCGATATCACCGGTCACCGGTTCGAGCGGGGCGAGCTCGTGATCGGCTGGTTCGCCGGACAGTTTCGTTATGACGGCGTCGATGCGGAAGCATTCTTCGTCCAGGTCAGAAAGCACGGCTGCTCGAGCGGTGCCTTTGACTGTGCGCCGAGCCGAATGCAGTGCCGCCTCGGCCGCGTCGAGCAGGCGCCAGAGGCTTCCGAGCCACGCTTCTTCGTGGGCTTCGAGGGTTGCCAGTTGCTGAGCTGTAGCGAGGCCGTCGATCTGCGCTTGCGCGAGCGCGTCGAATTGCGACGGCGTTAATGCTGAGCGATCCGGGGTGATAGTGACGATTGACTCCTTGTGACCGCAGCGGCAAGTGCGCTGCCATGCGGCATTCGTCCGAATGCCGCGATCCGTACCTTCGCAACCCATTAAGGGAGACGCTTGGCACGGCGATCAAATGCCCGTAGCTGCCAGCTACGCGGTGACCGGTGATTGAGAGCCCCATCGACCTCAAATCACCTGCTCACGAGTGTAGATGCCGAGAACCCGGTTCACGACCTCGGCTCGTCAACCAAATGTTGCGGCCTTGGTTTGCAGCACGGAGAGAAGTTCGTCGAAGCTCTTCTCGAACGCGGCAACGCCTTCGTCTTCGAGCTTTGCGGTGACGTCGTCCATGTGGATGCCCAGCGCCGACAGTTGGTCGATGGTGGCCTGGGCGCCGGCAACGTCAACGTCGACGGTACGGGCGACGACGCCGTGATCCTCGAAAGCGTTGAGGGTGTTGTCGGGCAGGGTGTTGACGGTGTCGGGCCCAATCAGTTCGTCGACGTACAGGGTGTCGAGATACGACGGGTCTTTCACTGACGTAGAGGCCCAGAGGGGGCGTTGTACCCGAGCGCCTCGGTCGACAAGGGCATCCCAACGCGGCCCCGAGAATGCATCCTGGAATATCGCGTAGGCGAGCTTGCCATTGGCCACGGCGGCCTTGCCGCGTAGAGCCAACGCCTCGGGTGTTGCGATTTCGGTCAGGCGCTGGTCGATTTCGACATCAACCCGGCTGATGAAGAAGGAAGCAACGCTGCTGACGTCGGAAAGGTCGCCTTCGGCTTGCTCGAGGCCCCGTAAGTAGGCCTCGATCACGTCGGCGTACCTGGTGAGGCTGAATATCAGAGTCACGTTGATCGAGCGTTTCTCGGCGATCATCTGCTCGATTGGCTTCAGGCCCTCGGCGGTGGCCGGGATCTTCACATACAGGTTGGGGGCGGCGATCCGGTTGTCCAGCCAGCGAGCGGCGGCCGCGGTGGCGGCACTATCGCGGGCCAGGCCAGGGTCGACCTCGACCGACACATAGCCGTCGAGTCCACCCGAACCGTCGTAGACCGGCCGCAGGATTTCGAGGGCCGCTTCGATGTCGGAAATTACCAGTTGCCAGTAAGACGCTTCGACATCGAGGCCGTTGGCGATCGCTGTTGCGAACTCGTCGTCATAATCGGCGGAGCCTTGAATGGCCTTTTGAAATATCGACGGGTTGGAGGTGAGCCCGCGAACCCCGCGGTCGACCCACCCGGCCAACTCACCGTTTTCGATCCAGCTGCGGCGAATGTTGTCGAGCCATGGGCTCTGGCTCTGGGCTGAGAAGAGATCGTGCAACCTGGTCATTTCGAATCCGTTCGGGTCGAGAGAAGAGCCCGAGCACGTTCGGCGACGTTCTCGGGGTTGATACCAAGCTCGCGCATCACAGTGTCGCCAGGTGCGGATGCGCCAAACCGATCGATCGAGACAACTTGGTCGACCCACCGATGCCATCCTTGACTGACCCCGGCCTCGATCCCGAGAGTCGGTATATCGCGGGACATCACGGCCTGTTGGTACTCGGTGCTGGTCTGCGCGAACAGTTCCCAGCACGGGAACGAGACGACCCGAGCGGCAATGCCATCAGCGAAGAGCAGCGCGGCCGCATCGAGGCAGACACCTACCTCGCTGCCGGTAGCCACCAAGGAAACGTCTGGCTCGTCGACGTCTTTGAGCACATAGGCGCCCGACCCGACATCGGCGAGCCCGGCAGAGTCCAGTACGGGAAGGTTCTGGCGCGACAAGATGAGCGCGGTTGGCCCGGGGGAGTTGATCGCCACCGCCCATGCTTGAACAGTTTCGTTGGCGTCAGCAGGGCGAATCACCCTCAAACCAGGGATGGCTCGCAAGGAAGCGATTTGCTCGACCGGCTGGTGGGTTGGGCCGTCTTCGCCAACGCCGACCGAATCGTGGCTCCAGACGAAAATGCTGTGGGCCTGCGACAACGCCGCGAGGCGAACGGCTCCTCGCATGTAGTCCGCGAATACCAAGAATGTGCCGACAACCGGGATCGCGCCGCCGTGCAACGCCATCCCGTTGGCGATGGCCCCCATAGCGTGTTCGCGCACCCCGAAGTAGATCTGGCGGCCGCCGGGATTGCTCGCCGAGAACACCCCGTGGTCCTTGATGACCGTGCCGGTGTTGCCGGTCAGGTCTGCGCCTCCGCCTGTGAGGGATGGCACAACGTCGCTGAGTGCTTGCAGCACCACGTTGGAGGCCTTGCGAGTGGCGATCGATGACCCGGGCTCGAAGGAGGGCAGCGAATCTTCCCAACCAGGAAGCCCAATGCCCGAAAGCTGCGACTCGAGCGCTGATCGATCGCCGTCGAATGCCGCTATTCGTTGCTCCCAAGCTTCCCTGGCCGGAGCCCCACGGCGTCCCACCGCGTGATACGCGTCGCCGATGTCGGGGGGAACGTGAAAGGTTTCGTCGGCCGGCAAGCCCATCAACGTCTTGGTCTCGGCGATCTCATCGTCGAGAATTGCGTAGCCGTGCGCACCTGAGGTGTTGGCCGAACGAGTCGCCGGAGTACCGATGATTGTTCGCACGATCACCAGCGACGGCTGGTCTGTGACCGCCATGGCCTCGCGAATACCCGCCTCGAGCGCATCACAGTCTTCGCCCACGCCGCCGAGTTCTTGTACATGCCAGCCATAGGCGCGAAACCGTTGGGCCGCGTTGTCACTGAGCGCCAGTTCGGTTTCGCCGTCGATCGTAATGTGGTTGTCGTCGTAGCAAAGCACCAGCTTGCCCAGCCCCAGGTGCCCGGCGAGCGATGCGGCCTCGTGACTGACGCCTTCGGATAGGTCGCCGTCGCCCGCCAGACCAAACACGTGATGATCGATGACCTCGGACCCGTAACGCGTCCGGAGTTGGGCCTCGGCAATGGCCATCCCGACCATATTCGCCATGCCCTGGCCCAGCGGCCCGGTGGTAACCTCGACCCCCGTGGTGTGGCCAACTTCGGGGTGACCTGGGGTAGCCGAGCCCCATTGACGAAATTGGCGAAGGTCATCGAGCGACAAGCCATAGCCGGTTAGGTGAAGAAGCGAGTACTGCAGGGCCGACGCATGGCCTGCGGACAAGACGAAGCGGTCGCGGTCGATCCAACGTGGTTGATCGGCGTCATAGGTCATTATCCGGCTGAACAGCACATGAGCCAATGGTGCCAAGCTCATGGCGGTTCCCTGATGCCCGCTTCGCGCCGCGTGCGGCATATCCATTGCCAAGCCGCGGATCACGCTGATGGCGCGCCCGTCGAAATCGGTCATTTGCCCTCCAAGTGATGAACCAAAGCGACCCTACCGTCCAAGCGACGTTGTGGGATCGACCGTTTGCTGTGGAAATCAGACGTAGAAAAATAGCGCCGTGGCGCTTGATCCATGGACGTGGTTCTTATCGGCAATGGGGCCAAACTCGCCGCCACAGAACATGCCGGCAACGGGACCACCTCCGACGGCTTGTTGGACTCGTCGGGCATCGTGATCAGGTTCGTCAAAGAGTCGGTGACCGCGGGCCGACCCGGTGAATAACAGCGCCGCATCGGCATCGATCTCGGCGAGCGTCCCTTCCAGATCTTGCGTCGCGCTCGATGCGTCCCGTACATGGAACTGAACCGTTGTGCCGACCTCAAGCCGGGTGCCCACCCGTAGCGAAGCGTCGGTGTGGTCGACGCCGAGCATTCCCCTTATCAAGAAGTCGCCGCGCTTGAACTCGGCCAGTGACTCGTCCACTGCCACGCCGAGATGAATCGCCGAAGACAAGAGCTCGCGGTCGCGATACGACGACCGTTCGACGACCTCGCTGAGACGCTGAGTCGCGGGCTGGCTACCCAGAGTTCGTAGCCGATTGCCGGCCGCGTCGGTCACAATCAGCGGTTGACCCACCGGTCGACAACCCTGCGACACGACGGAGATCTCGCCGATACCCGCCGGCAGCAGCACCCCGACCGCACCGTCGTGATACATCCGCTGACCAAGAGCGAGACGGTTGGCACCGGGGCCCCCGGGCGCTGATGCCACCCCGCCGAGCACACGAAGGTTGGGATACTGTTCGTTGGTCGCTCTCAAGAACGCGTCGCTCGGGAAAGTGAACGGATCGGCAAGCAGCAGCAGCGTTCGCGGTCCGAGCGCGGCGCTGTCAGGCATCCCGACGACCGCCGTACCTTCGGCCGATTCAGCGGTAGCCAAGCGAACCGCCTCTACCTCGCCGACGCGCCCGGCCCACAACGAGATCGCCGTTCCTTGCTCGGCCTCGTAGCTTCCGCCAACCACTGCTAAGGCTGTGCTGGCGGCCAAGACCCGAGGCTGCAGCAGCGAGCAGATCGCGGCCGCCATGTCGGCAATGGCGTCGGGATCGTGGCCCCGTACAAACAGTAGAGCGAGGTCGGGAGCGGTGCCGGTCTGCTCGACTACCGAACCGATTACCTCACCGATGGCCTGCGCACCAACAGGGTGTTCCGAGATTGCCGCGCCGAAAGCGGGCATTTCAGTCGTCGGCAGGCGGCAGAATCGTGTAGGGCACGGTGACGTGTGAACCCTGGTCGATACGACAGCGGGCTTCGACGCTGCCGTACTCTTCGAAGTCCATCTCGGCGCGGACAAGGCGGTACGTAAACTTGCCCGGCTCGACGTCGAAGGGCTGCACGCTGCGAGCGATTTGTTCGTCGCCGCGGTGGTAGGTGACTTCGAGAACCCCTCGTCCGGAGCCATCGGTGGGGCAGCGGATGATCACAACGAGGTGCGGCGCCCAGGTGAAGGGGAGCGGCGACGGCGCCGCGGCGCTGAATTGGATGCCACTCAGATCGATTCTGGTAGCCGGTCCGGCCACCTGGCGTAGGTCGATCTCGTCGATAAACAGGGCCGAAATGATCTCCATTGCGCGAACGCTACCGGGGGCACTGGCTGCAACCCCACTAGGGTGCGGTGCGTGAGTGGGCCCGAAACCAAAGATGCCATCATCGAGGCCGCCCAACACCTCTTCGCCGAACGAGGGTTCGAGGGAACATCGCTCAACCTCATCGCCGGCGAGGTCGGGATCAGACGCCAGAGCCTGCTACATCACTTTCCGACCAAAGAGGCCATGTATCGCGAGGTATTCGATCGAGCTTTGGCCGAATGGTACAAACGAGTCGAGGCGTCGGTGACCAACTCGATCGCCGACGGTTGGGAGCAGCTCGACCATGTCCTGACTGCCGGCTTTGATTTCTTTCGCGTCAATCCAGATTTTGTGCGCATAGTCCGCAGAGAAGCGCTAGCCGAAGAGGGCACCGGTCACATCGAGTTGGGACTCGCCTTGCAACCGCTCTTTGCCCGCGCCACGCGGTATTTCCAACGAGAGATGGATGCCGGGCGCTTTCGCCAGCACGACCCCGAACAGTTGTTGCTCACCGGCTACGGCGCGCTGCTTTCGTATTTCAGTGATGTGCCGTTCATCGAAGGGTTGCTCGGACGCGACCCCCTCGAAGAACCGGCCCTCAACCAGCGCTTGGCCCATATCCGGGCGCTGTTTCGGGCCGCGCTAGAACCGCAAGGTAACCCCAGTTGACCGCGCGCCGCGCCGACTCGGTACTGCTCGCCTAACCTCTCACATAATGCGTCGCCTGTTCCTTCCACTAGTGCTTCTCGCCATACTCGTAGCTGCCGTCGTACTTACCCAGCGAGCCGACGAGGACTCCGATCCTGGTCGGGCAACAGCAACGTCGGCGGACCCCGCGCTGGTCACGCCGATTCTCAGCGCTCGCCGGGCGCCCGAGTGGTTACGCGCACCAAAGTCCGACAGCCTGCTAGCCGAGGCGGTCGGCATTGTCTTGTCGAGCGGCACCGCTCCCGACGACCTGTGCGTTCTTGTTCAGCGCGACGGCGAACCAATCGCGGCCAACAACACCAGCGCACCGATCCGTGGCGCCGAACTGCACCGACTGATAACTGCTGCGGTGGTCAACGCCGCCGGTTCGGGCAGCGGCTTTCGCACCGAGATCGCATTTTCGAAAGATGCCGAGATCCGGGTCGACGAGGAAGACCAGACCGCCGAATTGATCGGCGATATATGGATAATCGGGGGAGGCGATCCGGTCCTCAGCACCGAATCGTACATCTCGCGTTTCGGCGACGATCGAGCGTTCACCGATTTCGATCTGCTTGCCGGCGATGCCATAGCGGCTCTGCAAGAACTCAATATCGTCGCCGTGCGAGGGCGAGTTATCGGTGACGAAACCAAGTACTCGCCCATCGAGCGCGACTACTACAACGACAAGGTCACCATCAACGAAGAAACCTTCCGGGTTTGGAACCGAAACGATGGTGGCGAGAACTCCGTTGGCCCGTTGGCCGGCCTTCTTCTCAACGACGGTTTCACATCGTGGCCTGACGAACTCGATCAGTCACAGAACCGCCGAGCATCCGACCCGGCCGTTGCCGTGGCCGATTCGTTCGACAACATGCTTGAGGCGGTCGAGATTTCCGTCAGCCGTAGTCCCCGTAGTGGCGAGGCACCGCCGCTGGCCGAACGCCAAACCCTCGCCGTAATCGACTCGCCGCCTCTGGCCGACATCATCCGGCGAAGCCTGGTCGACGCAACTACAGCAGAGATGCTGTTGAAGGAGTTCGGTATCCGCAGTGGAAGCTCGCCGGAACGCGCTAGCGCAATCTTCACCCTCGCGACCACCGGGTTTGCCCTGGCCGATCTCCCGTTCGATGTCGGACAGGCTGCCACCATTTACAGCGACGGCTCTGGTCGTTCGGACACCAATCGAGCGAACTGCGACATTCTTCACGCCGCGATCTCGGACCCCGAGGGCATCGGCGCCGCAGTGCTCACCGACGCCGCCGCTTCGCCGGTTGCGGCGTGCTCCGCCAGCAACGGCGAGCTGCGCGTTTATGTCAGCGCCAACGACACCAGCACCGGTGTTGTGGGCGAGTTCACCGCAGTTAACGGTGAGCGCATCACTTTCGTGATGCTTGCCGACGATCAAACTCGGACCGAGTCGATAGATGGGGCAGAACCAGCCGGGCCCTACGAGTTCTGCAACCCGTTGCAGGCCGCGATGATCGACGCCATCGTAGGTCACCCCTACGGCCCCAAGCTCGACGATCTCGCGCCCCTGGCCGAATAGCCAGATGGCTCGGTACCCGCTGCCGATGTTCCCGCTCGAACATGTGGTGCTACCTGGTGCGCCGCTAGCGCTGTCGGTCTTCGAACCCCGCTATGTCGCACTGGTAAAACGTTTGGCGGCTACCGACGAGCCCGAATTCGGCACGGTCGGGATCCGCCAAGGCCGAGAGGTCGGCGGCGGCGAAACCCGATCAGAGGTCGGCGTCGTCGTGCGAGTCGTGGACACGATCGAGCATCACGATGGTCGTTGGTCGATCTTCGCGACCGGTACGCGGCGGGTCGCCGTCGACGACTGGCACCCCGACGACCCCTACCCGATTGCGACGGTTCACGATTGGCCCGACCCTGTTGTGGCCGACCTCAGCGGGTCGGTTGCAGACCTCCGGGCGTCGCTCGAAGGTCTAATCGACCGGCTGGGACATCGAGAACCTCGTCTCCCCGACAGCGGGTCAGACAGTGGCGTTCTCGATTCGGTGGTATGGGAACTGATCCGGCTCGCCGGTTTCGGCCCTCACGATGCTATGAAATTGCTGGCATTGCCCGATAGCTCCCAACGGGCCCAATCCGCTCGTCAGTTGATAGACGAACGGTGCGAGTTGCTCGACGCTCTTGGTCATGGGGAGCGCTAGAGTGTCGACTCGACTAGCGACGACGATCGGCAACGCTTGATGGCACCAGAGCCACGCAAACCCCAGAAGCAGGGCCTCGGCGAACTCTTCGACCTTGTCAAGGACTACGCCCGTCAAGAAACCCTCGACCCCCTCAAGGGGGCTGGTCGCTGGCTCGGTTTCGGGGTGCTCGGGAGCGTGTTGTTGATGATCGGCGGCATCTCCTTGACGCTCGCGACTTTGCGCTTTTTGCAAGAAGAAACCGGCACGGCCCTGACCGGCAACTTGTCCTGGTTGCCCTACCTCATCACTCTTGGCGTTGTTAGCGTGGCCATCGGCGCGCTGGCTTGGCGCATCACCAAAAAGACCCTCTAGGGAACTCTGCCATGACCAACTCGACTGATAACGAAACCAAACCCATCAGCCGCGACGACATAGCTCAGTCGATACGCGAAGTCCGTGGCGATGCCGAGGATCAAGTCAGAGACAATGCTCCAAAACTCATACCCGTCGCCGTCGGCGCGAGCTTGTTGCTGCTGATCATCGCGTTCCTGATTGGTCGCCGGGTTGGCACCACGAGATCAACGGTCGTGGAGATCAGGCGCGTCTGATGGCTGGCCGTTCGTTTGGGTCTGCGTATCTGCGACGCACGGTTCGGATAAATAGCGTTCGCAAAGGCATCCTCGGCGGGTCACGATTCTGGTTCGCTGTCTACGTCCTTCGGTTCTTGGGACGCTGGTCGCACAAGGTGACCAAGCGAGGAGAGATGCCGGTCGTATTTTCTCAGCGACTCCAGCCCGGCGAAACGCTCGAGTTGCGTCATCAATCAGCCAAAGACGTCACCGCATGAAAGTCATACTGCGTAACCCATCCCGAGAAGTCGAGATGGCCGGCCCCGTGCAGGTGAGCGTGTTGCTCGAACGTCTCGGACTGAACCGCGAAGCCCACCTTGTCATCGAGGACAACGCCTTGGTGCCCGGAGACAAGATGCTGGGTAAGGACGCCACGGTCGAGGTGCGGTCGGTGATCTCCGGAGGGAGTAACGCCCAGTGAAATGCCGGGTTTGCCGAGAACCGGCGATCATCGACGTTCGCCGTCACAACGCCAATTTTTGCACCGAACACTTCCTTCGGTTGTGCCGCGATCAGACTGCCAAATCGATCAAGCAGTTCAACATGTTGGACCCCCAAGACCGGGTTCTGGTCGCCGTCAGCGGCGGCAAGGACTCGCTGGCTGTTTGGGACATTTTGTTGTTGCTGGGATACGAGGCTGATGGCTTCTATGTGGGTCTCGGAATTGGTGAGTACAGCGATACTTCGGCTGGTTACGCCCAAAGGTTCGCCGATGCACGGAACCTCACATTGCACCGAGACGACCTCTTGCGAGACCACGGATTCGACGTCCCCAACGGAAGCCGCGCCGCTAAGCGAGCACCATGCTCGGCCTGCGGGCTGTCGAAACGCCACTTGTTCGACGAGGCAGCCCGCCGAGGCAAATACGATGCCATCGTCACCGGCCACAACCTTGATGACGAAGCAGCTGTTCTCATGGGCAACGTTTTGCATTGGCAGTCCGACTATTTGGGTCGTCAGTTGCCAGCGCTGCCGGCGAGAGCAGGGTTCCCCAAAAAGGTCAAGCCGTTGGTGCGACTCACCGAGCGCGACACGGCCGCGTATTGCCTGCTACGCGGGATCGATTATCTCGTGGACGAATGTCCGCTCAGCGCCGGCAACAAGCACCTGAGCTACAAGGCGGCTCTCAACGACATCGAACGTGATTCGCCGGGGGCGAAACACGATTTCTATTTTCGCTTCCTCGACCAGGCCTTGCCGAGGTTCGCAAAAGAGGCACCGGACGAAGACCCACCGGTGTCGCCCTGCATCTCCTGCGGGGCGCCGTCTTCCAACGAGATGTGCGCGTTCTGCTACCTCACCAAACGAGCTACGTCAGCCGTTTCGATCGAACTTGGGCCCAAACGAGGCGCCCGAAAGGTTACGCAATGAATCGCAGCGGAAATCTAAGAGCTGGCGAGCCGGTCCTATTGATCGACCGTAAGAAGCGGCGTTACCTCATTGATCTCGCCGATGGGGGAGAGTTTCACTCCCACTCGGGAGTCCTTGCTCATGACGACCTGATCGGAAATCCCGAGGGCGAGACCTATCGGTCCACCCGCGGCATGGTGTTCATCGTTATTCGCCCCACCATCACCGACTACATCTTGAAAATGCCCAGGGGCGCTCAAGTGGTGTATCCCAAAGACATCGGCCCGATCCTCATTCTCGCCGATATCTTCCCCGGCGCTCGGGTTCTCGAAGCCGGTCTCGGCAGCGGTGCCCTCTCGACCGGAATGCTCCGTGCCGGCGCCCACATCACGGGATACGAGATCCGAGAAGATTTCGAGATAACCGCCCGTCAAAATGTTCAGCGGTTTCTCGGCGAGCCGGCAATGGCGAACTATCACACGCAGGTTCGCGATGTCTACGCCGGAATCGAGGAGACCGATCTCGATCGAGTCGTTCTCGACCTGCCCGAACCGTGGCAAGTCGTGCCCCATGCCGAGAAGGCCTTGCGCCGAGGAGGGATCTTCTTGGCCTACACGCCAAGCATCATCCAGGCCTCGCAACTTCACGACGCCTTCGAAGATTCGCTGTTTGGGATGGCCGAGACCATCGAGGTTCTCAATCGTGGCTGGCACGTGCAAGGTGTCGCGGTTCGTCCCGATCATCGAATGGTGGCCCACACCGGCTTTTTGACTCACGCCCGGTTGCTGGCCGAATGAAATCGGTCGCCTGGTGCCTGGTCGTGGCGGCGTTCTTGCTCAGCGGGTGCGGCGCCGACGATCCGGTGGAGATTGTCAGGCCGCCACTTGCTTCGCCTCCCGACCCGGGACCCGCACCCGAATCCGATGGTCTCAGCGACGCGCTGCGCGACGAATTGGCGCAGTCCACTGTTCGGATCAACTCGATCGCCTGTGGCAGATCGGCGGAGGGCAGTGGATTTGCGGTTGCCGACGACTTGATCGCTACGAACGCTCACGTGGTTCTCGGGGTTATGGAACCAACCATCGAGTTCCTCGACGGAAGCTCGACCGATGGGACCGTAGTAGCGTTCGATGCGGTCAACGACTTGGCGCTAATTCGGCTCGACACCTCAGACTTGGTTCCCCTCGAACTCGGTACCGCCCCTGACGGCACAATCGGAGCGGTGTTCGGGTGGGAGACTGGGCCAACGGTGGAGCCAACCCCGTTTCGGGTAGACCGCCCGGTGAGCGTCAGGATCGAGACGGTCGGGACCGACGAACGGATCCTGCGGCCCTCGTGGCTTCTAGCCGCCGATATCGAAAGTGGCGACTCCGGGGCGGCGCTGATCGATTCTGATGGCGTTGTCGTTGGCATCGCGTACGCGACCACAACCCGCGGGTCAAGCGTGGGCTATGCCGTTCGCGCCGATGCTCTCGCTGATCTGTTGGAGCTGGCCTTCGACACGAACCTCGTTGTGCCGCCCTGCGGGCCAGCCTGAGCGACGCGTCACGAAACAAAGTGACGAACCCGGTCGGGCACGATCGTAACTTTGACGACCTGCTCACGACCGGCCATCAGCGATTCTCGCAAAGATCTGGATCCCTTGGAGTCGTCGAGATAACGATCGCACATCTTCTCGACGAGTTCTGAGCCGTCGTTACTCAAAACGGCCGTGCCCTCGACCGCTACCCAATAGGGCGGTTCGTCGGCGTTGGCCGACACGACCATCGCCAAATTGGGATCTTGGGCGATGTGTCTTACCTTGGGTCTGCCCGGCTGGGTGAAGAACTCGATGACCTCACCAGTCCAGTGGTACCAGACCGGCACCGCGTTGGGCCACGGGTCGCCCCCGCGTACAACCGTGCCGATGCGCGCGCTACGAAGAAACTCGTGGGCGTACTCCGGCATCGCGGCGACCTGCATGCTTGCAGCAGCGACTACTTGAGATCAGATCTCGATGAAGATGCATTCGCCGGGGCATTCCTCGGCGGACTCGATAGTGGCTTCTTCTTGGCCGGCTTTGATGACCGCAAGGCCCTCGGGACCACCAGGGTCGGAGAAAACCTTGTCGCCTTCTTTGACATAAGCCAAGCCGTCGTCAAGGAGGGTGAAAACGTCGGGTGCGATTTCCTCGCACAGACCGTCACCGGTGCAAAGATCTTGATCGATCCAAACCTTCATTATGCGTTAGACCTCACGCTCGTCGGTAGCCCACTGGCGGGCTCGTCAATATGTTCGGCATCTTACCGGCGATCATTAGCCCCGCAGACCACTCGTGCAACGATCCGTCACGGACAGTTCGCGATCCCACCCTGCGTGGTCGATCCTTGCATCGAGCAGTAGCTGTCCGACCAGAGCAGTAGCGGTAGGTCTAGGGTGACGCCGCGGCCAACGATCGGAGGTTTCCGTGGACGACAACAACCCTCAATCCGAGCTTCGGCGCTTGCGCATGCTCGCCGCCGAGCTCGAAGACGAAGTCACCGAGCTGCGTCGCCGGATTCACGAATCGCCCAAACGGGTGCGCACCCTCGAAGAGCGAATGGTCGAAACCAAATCTCAGCTCGCGGCGGCAGTGTCTCAAAACGAGAAGCTGACCTACACCTTGAGAGAGGCTCGCGACCACATCGCTCATTTGCGCGAGGAAGTCGACAAGCTGACCGAACCGCCCTCGGGATACGGCACGGTGCTGGCTCGCAACGACGATGGCACCGTCGACGTGCATGCCGGCGGTCGAAAGATGCGCGTTAGCGTTCAACCCGAACTCGTCGACGCTCTCGAGATCGGCCAAGAAGTAGTCCTGAACGAGTCGTTCAATATTGTCCTCGCTCGCACGCCGGACCGCACCGGCGAGATCGCCACGATCAAGGAGCTTCTTGACGACGGCGAACGAGCGCTCATTGTTGGCCGAGCCGACGAGAGTCGGGTGGTCGAGCTCGGCGATCGAGTCAGGGCCGCGCCGCTCCGTACCGGAGATCTCGTGCTTGTTGATGCGCGAGCCGCGCTCGTACTCGAGCGCTTGCCTCGCCCCGAGGTCGAGGAACTGGTTCTCGAAGAAGTGCCCAACGTCTCCTACTCAGATGTTGGCGGACTCGACGATCAGATCGAGCAGATAACCGATGCCGTCGAGTTGCCGTTTGTGCACCAAGCGCTCTTTGCCGAATACGGTCTGCCGGCGCCCAAAGGAATCCTGCTGTACGGACCCCCTGGTTGTGGCAAGACCTTGATTGCCAAGGCGGTTGCCAACAGCTTGGCCAAGAAAGTCGCCGAAGTGTCCGGAGACGAAGCGGCTCGAAGTTTCTTTCTCAACATCAAAGGCCCGGAGCTTCTCAACAAATATGTCGGCGAGACCGAACGCCAGATTCGGCTGGTGTTCCAGCGAGCTCGCGAAAAGAGCGAAGAGGGTTGGCCCGTTATTGTCTTCTTCGACGAGATGGAGTCGTTGTTTCGCACGCGGGGGAGCGGGATCAGTTCCGATATCGAGTCGACCATTGTGCCGCAGTTGCTCGCCGAGATTGACGGCGTCGAAACGCTGCGCAATGTGATCGTGATCGGTGCATCGAACCGCGAAGACCTGATCGACCCGGCCATCCTGCGCCCCGGGCGTCTCGACGTAAAGATCAAGATCGAGCGTCCCGACGTCGAGGCGGCCGCCGCGATCTTTGGTCGTTACCTCACCAGCGATCTCCCGATCGCCCCCGACGTAATCGAGTCGGTCGGTGGCGGCGATGCCGACAAGGCGGTGCAGGCCATGATCGAGGACACCGTGCGAGAGATGTATCGCGACGACGAATCCAACCGATTCCTCGAAGTCACCTACCAAAACGGTGACAAGGAAATCATGTACTTCAAGGATTTCTCTTCTGGCGCCATGATCGAAAACGTCGTCAGGCGGTCAAAAAAGCTGGCCATCAAACGCGAAATCGCCTCGGGAGATCGAGGACTTCGCACCGAGGATCTACTGGCCTCGATCCGTCAAGAGTTCAAAGAGCACGAAGATTTGCCCAACACCACCAACCCCGATGATTGGGCCAAGATTTCGGGAAAGAAGGGCGAACGGATCGTCTACGTGCGGACCTTGATCAGCGCCGATGAGAACGGCGAGGGCGGCAAGTCGATCGATTCTGTTGCGACTGGCCAGTATCTCTGAACACCCGTTAGCGTCCGCTTCGCAATTCGCGAGACCACCCCCAAAACTCCAACCCAAGAGGCAGCAATGTCGACGAGTGTAAATCTTTACCAGGAGGCCGCGGCCAATGTCGCGGCGGCTGCTGAGACCATCGATATGGACCCCAAGGTTCGGGCCATATTGTCCGGGCCAAAAAATGAGCTGATCGTGAACTTTCCGGTTCAGCGAGACAACGGCGAGTGGGAGTTGCTCCAGGGTTACCGGATCCAGCACAACAACGTGCTTGGGCCCTACAAGGGAGGGCTGCGGTTTCATCCCGCGGTTGATCTCGACGAAGTTCGTGCTTTGGCCACTTGGATGACCTTCAAGTGTGCGCTCGTCGGTTTGCCTTTCGGCGGAGCCAAGGGCGGGGTTGCTATCGATCCGGCGCAATACTCCGCTGGCGAACTGGAGCGAGTCGTGCGTCGATTCACGCACAGCCTTGGCGAGAACATCGGTCCCGAATACGACATTCCCGCGCCCGACGTCGGCACCGATGCTCGCACCATGGCGTGGATGATGGATACCTATCTCAACAGTCGCGGGTCGGGCGAACGTCAGGGCGCTCGCCGTGTCGTCACCGGCAAACCAGTTGAGTTGGGCGGCAGCCTCGGTCGGGCAGAAGCGACCGGCAGGGGAGCGGCTTATGCGCTCCGCCATTTCTATGGCGAACTCGATCGCACGCTCGACGGTGAGACTGCAGCTATCCAAGGGTTCGGCAACGTGGGTAGCCACGGCGCCAAGGCGCTCGGCGAACTCGGCGTTTCGCTGCTGGCGGTAGCCGACGCGACCGGCGCGATCCACAACTCTGGCGGCCTCGACATCGACGCGTTGGTGCGACACGTCGCCGCAGCCGGCGGCGTCGCCGGCTTCGGCGATTCGGAGAGCATTAGCACCCAAGAGTTCTTCGCCCTCGACGTAAACATTTTGATGCCCGCCGCGCTCGAGGCCCAGATCACCGAAACCAACGTCGACTTGGTCCGTGCCGACGTCATCCTCGAAGCGGCCAACGGGCCCGTCACCGCCGCAGCGGCGATGGCCCTGGATGACCGCGGCATCGAGGTCATCCCCGACATTCTTGCCAATGCCGGCGGCGTGATCGTGTCGTATTACGAGTGGGTACAAAATAAAACGAGCGATCAGTGGTCGGCGACCGATGTCGACACTCGATTGCGAGACACGATGTGGAACGCGTGTGACCGTGTTGCCGCCCAACGCGAGAACCGCGGCTGCACGCGGCGCGAAGCGGCCTACATCGAAGCATCCGAGCGGCTGCAGTCGGTCTACAGCCTTCGAGGAATTTTCCCGTAAGCGCCCTGTTACACAAAGGTGCACGGTGCCTCGGCGTCAAACGGACCAAGGTTAAGGCGCGCGTAATATATGTAGTTTGCAAAAAAAGTCTGGCTTCGGCTTCGCTGAGGGCAACTCGTGGGTATAACGTCTTCGCCGATTCCCAAACGGGACCTACTGGAGGCAATACCAATATGCGTAAGCAACCTTTGCTGCGACTGCTGGCTGTTTTGCTGGGCTTCACCCTGCTCGCTGCGGCGTGCGGAAGCGACAGCGACGACCCCGGCACGGCAGCTGACAACTCATCTGACTCCGCCGATTCCGGCGATTCGGGCGACAGCGGCGACTCAGGCGACTCTGGCGACAGCAGCTCGTCCGACTCGGGTGACGTTGTTGACACCACCCAAGACGGCAGCGTTCTTGCTGCGGTCATCGACCGTGGCGAGCTCAACTGTGGCGTTTCCGGCTCTGCCGTTGCGTTCTCTGAGACTCAGGCCGACGGCTCGCAGGCCGGCTTCGACGCCGACTACTGCCGTGTAGTAGCTGCCGCCATTCTCGGCGACGCCGAAGCGGTCAACTTCGTGGCTCTCACCGCCGCCGAGCGCTTCACCGCTGTTCAGACCGGTCAGGTCGACGTCTTGATGCGTAACACCACCTGGACTCAGAGCCGTGACTCCGAAATCGGCATGGACTTCGGTCCCACCACCTACTACGACGGTCAGCAGTTCATGGGTCGCGCCGGCGACGGCTTCAACGCCGGCTCCGACGTCGCGAACCTTGATGGTCTCACCGTTTGCACCAACTCGGGTACCACCACCGAAAAGAACGTTGCTGACGCTGCCGACGCTGCTGGCATCAACGTAACCCTCGGCGGCCCGTTCGAGGACTTCGACCAGGTCACCGCCGCCTACATCGCCGGCACCTGCGACGTCATCACCACTGACGGTTCCGGCCTCGTTGGTCGCAAGGCTGTGAACGAGCCCAACGACTGGGTCATCTTCCCGGCCACGCCGATCTCCAAGGAGCCCCTCGGCCCAACATACGGTCAGAACGACTCGGCCTTCGCCGACGTTGTCAACTGGTCCGTGTACGCCACCGTCATCGCTGACGAACAAGGTGTAACCTCGGCCAACGTTGCCGACATGGCTGCCAACCCGCCCACCGCGGAAATTGGTCGTCTGCTCGGAGGCGAAGGCGAACTGCAGACCGGAATGGGCATTCCTGCCGACGGCTTCATGCAGGTCATCAGCCAGGTCGGCAACTACGACGAAATCTACACGCGCAACCTCGGTCCTGTGGGCCTTGTGCGTGAGGGTTCCGCCAACGCCGGTTGGCTCGCCGGGGGCCTCATTTACGCCCCGCCGGCTCGCTGATTAGGCTAATCACGCTCTGAACTGGCAACGGTTCGGACAGTGACTCGAGGGCTGGGGGTGCATGCACCCCCAGCCCTGCTGCCACCGTCTGAGTAGACATCCGGGGGGATGATCACGCGTGTCTGATACCGACACGTCGACGCTCGCGTCGACGCAACACTCCAAGCCGCCGATTTATCGCGACGCCACGGTCATCAAGTGGGTGACTCAGGTCATCACGCTATTACTGGTACTGGGCGCGCTGGGTTTCCTCGTCGCCGAAGCGGGGTCGAACCTCTCGGCTCGGTCGATCGCCACCGACTTCGACTTCATAAGCATCGATCAGGGATTCAACATCTCTGAAGGCATCGACTCTGATCCCAGCACCGGCGGTCGTGCGCTATGGGTCGGCATGGTAAACACGCTGCGCGTAGCGGGTGCCGGCATCTTGTTTGCCACGATCTTGGGGGTCTTGATAGGCATCGCCCGTTTGTCGCACAACTGGCTGGTCAACAAGGCTGCCAGCACCTATATCGAGACCATCCGTAACATCCCGGTCCTCGTGCAAATCATCTTCTGGGCCGCACTGCTTGGCGGCACGGGCCGTCTCACTGGCACAACCGGTCCGGTCCATGGGTGGGTCATGATCTCCGCCAAGGGGCTCGGCATCCCTCGTGTGTTCGTAGCTGACGGCTTCTACCAGTGGGCCGTGTTCCTGATAATTGGCGCAGTCATCGGTTTCTACGTTCGACGCCACCGCATCCATCTCCAAGAGTCCAGTGGGCAGCTCACCTATCCGAACCTCTACGCCTTTGGCGCGGTGGTTGTGGCCGGCATTATCGGTTGGTTTGCTCACCCCGTGTTCGGGTTCGTGGGGAGCATCTTCGACACCATAGGCGACCTATGGCAGGACATTCCGCAGGCCGCGGCTCAGCTCGTTCTGTCGGCAATAGTGGTAGCAGCAGTCGTATCGTGGATCCGGAGATTCCTCGATTCGCACCGGACCCCAGCGGGTTTGGCCAAGCTGTCCGACGACGACTACTTCCGTATCGTCTTTGCCGGGGCTGGCGCGGTGCTGGGCGTGGCTCTCTTCTTTGTGTTGTGGCCGGGTCTCTCGAGTTGGATCGTCAACTCCGGCGCCGATTTTTGGCATTTCCTGGGCGACAAGTTCGGCAATGGCCGCACCGGCCAGCCGATCGACGCGATGAGGCCCACGCTCGTGGGCCAGGGCAACCTACTCAACTACGGGCCCCAGGGCACCACGATGACCGTGGGCTTCGCGGCGGTGCTGGTCGGACTAACCCTCTACACCGCTTCGTACATTGCCGAGATCGTGAGGGGCGGCATTCTTGCGGTAGCCAAGGGCCAAAGCGAGGCCGCCGCCGCCATTGGGCTCACCCGAGCTCAGGCCTTGCGCCACATAATCTTGCCGCAGGCCCTGCGGGTCAGCTTGCCCCCTCTTGGCAATCAATACCTCAACCTCACCAAGAACACGTCGCTGGCGTTGGCGGTGGGTTACGCCGATGTCGTCAATGTGGGCGGCACGGTAATCAACCAGTCGGGTAAGGCCTTGCCGGTGATTGGTATTTGGATGCTGTTCTATCTGAGTTGTTCGCTTTCCATCTCGGTGGTGGTCAACTGGTTCAACGTCCGTATGAAGATCGTGGAGCGCTGACATGACCGACATCACAACCTCCGAACCGGAAGTCAGCGACCAACCGGCGCTGCCGCCCGAAGAGCCAAGTCTCCCGATAGGCGAGTGGACCCGCAAGAATCTTTTCTCGAGTCCCGGCAACGCGATCCTCACGGTGGTTTTTTCGGTACTCGTGCTGGCGGCTTTCCGCGTTCTCGTCAACTTCATGTTCGAGAACCCCGAACGCGATTGGGTCTCGATCAAGTTCAACATGCGGCTTCTGTTCGCTCACGCCTACCCGGTCAGCCAGTTCTCGCGGGTGTGGGCTTCGCTTGGGATGGTAGTTGGTCTTGGCGCATTGAGCCTGGCCCTATGGCCCGGCGGCGGAGTGAAGTCGATAAAGCGCATCTCAACTTCGCTCATGAGCGCCGGCGGGATCATTGCTTTGGGCACGCTGATGGTAAATGGCGCGCTCAGCCGCGACGACGCCGGCGAGGTGCTCTTCACCGAGGATTTCGAGGCCATACGTGATTCGTGGGCAAGCAGCCTTGGGGGCCGGGGATCGTGGTTCTTGTTGGCCGCGCTACTGTTCGGGGCCGGGCTGGCGCTGTGGGTCAAATTTGGTGACCAACGTCGTAGCGTTTTTGTCCCAACCGTGCGACTTCTGTACGTCACGGTTGGCTTGCTGATCGCCAGCCTGTGGGTTGTCAAGTATGGCCATTACGGGGTACGCGGCGACGGCACATTCGTTATCAAGCCCGACTCGCTGGTGGCGTTCTCAACTCGAATGCCGCTCACAGTACTGTTTGTGCTGGCGGGCCTCATCTACCTCGTGGGCGTGCGTCTGCGTGGGGTCGACGCGGTCAAGATCGCGGTCACCGCAGGCTGGGCCTTGTCTCCCTTTATTGCCTTCTGGGTGATCCTGCGGGACCCCGACATCGACTACACGCACGTTTTCAACACCGACCTCCCAATGTTCGTGGCGTTTGCGGTGTTCGGTGGAGCCCTGCTCTACGCCTTGTCGTCGCCCAAGATTGGGGAACTGGGCCGACTCATCGCCATGGCCATGGTCGGCGTGGCCGGGTTCACTTTCGTCAGTGCCTTCTTTGGCTGGATTTCGATGCTGCAGAAGGCCCGTCTCAGTTTCGTGGCGTTGGCGGTGTTTGCGCTCATGGCCAACAACTTCACCCGTGATCTCCGCACCCGCCGTAACTTCGTAATCGCTTGGGTGGTGGCGATAGGGGTGATGCACTATTTCATCACCATAATGAACTCGGCTTCTACCTTGGAGCTGCGGTCCGACACCATCGTCGGCGGGTTCGTGTTCACCATCTTCGCGGCTGTCTTCGGCCTTATGTTCTCGTTCCCTCTGGGCGTATTGCTGGCGCTGGCCCGGACATCAACCTTGCCGATCTTTCGACTGTTGGCGACCTGGTTTATCGAGTTCGTTCGCGGCGTCCCGTTCATTACCGTTCTGTTCTTCTTCGACATCATGTTGCCGCTGTTCCTGCCCGAAGGTATGGAAGCTCCCGGCATGGCCGCCACTGTGCTCGGTCTGGTCTTGTTCTCTGCTGCCTATCTAGCCGAGAACGTCCGAGGCGGACTGCAATCGGTTAGGCGGGGCCAATTTGAGGCTGCCGATGCCCTGGGCCTGACCACCCCGCAGCGCACCATGTTCATCGTCTTACCTCAGTCACTTCGAGTTTCGATTCCGCCGCTCGTGGGGCAAGCCATCGCGACGTATAAGGAAACTTCGCTGTTCGCCATCATTGGAGTGTTCGACTTCTTGCGGATCGCCAACAGTGTGATCCCGAATCAGAGCACGCCGGTCAACTTCGTCGGTCACAAGCTCGAAGGTCTTCTCTTCATATCGCTGGTCTACTGGTTGGGCACGTTCACAATGTCTAAATATTCACAAAGTCTTGAAAAGAAGCTTGGAGTTGGTGACCGATGAGTTCTACCGATGCAACCGTCGCAATAAGCGAAGAGATGGCGGCGCGCGACGACATGATCGTGTGTCAGAACGTCGACAAATGGTATGGCGACTTTCAGGCCCTCAAGGGGGTGAGCGCCACCGTCAAAGAAAAAGAAGTGGTGGTCGTCCTCGGACCATCTGGTTCGGGCAAGTCGACGTGGATCCGCTGTATCAACCGCCTCGAAGTGCACCAGGGCGGCACCATCATGGTCGACGGCGTCGAGCTCACCAACGACCTTCGTAACATCGAGAAGATTCGTTCCGAAGTCGGCATGGTGTTTCAGCAGTTCAACCTGTTCCCGCACCTAACCGTGCTGGAAAACATCACTCTTGCCCCCATCTGGGTTCGCAAGAAGCCTCGCCCCGATGCCGAGGCCCTTGGGATGCAGCTTCTCGAGCGGGTCGGTATTCCCGAGCAGGCCGAAAAGTTCCCCGGCCAGCTATCCGGTGGGCAGCAACAGCGGGTGGCGATTGCCCGTTCGCTCGCCATGGAACCACGGGTCATGTTGTTCGACGAGCCAACGTCGGCGCTCGACCCCGAAATGATCAAAGAAGTGCTCGACGTCATGAAGGACCTCGCCCTGGGCGGCATGACCATGATCGTGGTTACCCACGAGATGGGTTTCGCCCGTGAGGTCGCCGATCGGATCATCTTCATGGAGTCAGGCGAGATCGTAGAAACTGGCACGCCGGAGCACTTCTTCACCGCCCCCGAAGAAGACCGAACCAAGTTGTTCCTGTCGCAGATCCTCTGATCGTCCGGTTGCTCCGTTGGAGTAACTAGGGTCAGCACCGATGGCCATCATCAAATCGCTCGGTATCGAGACCGAATACGGCATAGTTCATCGCGGCACCGACGAGTCCAGTCCAATCACCGCGTCTTCGCTACTGATCAACGCCTACTTGGCGTCGGCTGGCTACAAGCTCGACACCCGGTCCGATCTCGTCGCATGGGACTTCGTTGACGAGACCCCGGGCGCCGACGCCCGCGGCTTCAGCCCGTTGGGAGCTATGCCCCCGGAGGTCGAGACCCACCTCGTCAACGCCGTGCTGAGCAACGGAGCGCGCTACTACGTCGACCATGCCCACCCCGAGATGGCTACGCCAGAGTGCGCCGACCCGCTTAGCGTGGTGCGCTTCGACCGAGCCGGCGAGCTGATTGTGCAGGCGTCGGTAGCGGCAGCCAATCAGATCCTCCCCGACGGCCAAGAACTTGTCCTCTACAAGAACAACTCCGACGGCAAAGGCAACAGCTACGGCACCCACGAAAATTACCTGGTTAGCCGCGACACGCCGTTCAGCCGGATCGTCACCCACTGCACCGCCCATTTCATCACCCGGCAGATTTTCACCGGGGCCGGCAAAGTCGGCGCCGAGCTTCCCGGGCAACGCACCGACGAGGTGCCGTTCCAACTCACCCAGCGGGCCGACTTCTTCGAGGAGGAAGTCGGGCTCGAGACCACCCTGAAGCGGCCGATCATCAACACTCGTGATGAGCCCCATGCTGATGCTCGCAAGTACCGACGCCTGCACGTGATCGTGGGCGACGCCAACCCATCGCAGGTCGCCACGTTCCTCAAGGTCGGTACGACCGCTCTTGTGCTGGCGCTGGTCGAAGACGACGCCATTGCCCGAGAGTTTGTGTTCAAGGCGCCGGTGGCCTCGATGCGCCACGTGTCCCACGACCTCACTTTGAGCGAGGCGTTACCACTGGCCGACGGCTCGACGATCACTGCGCTCGAGGTTCAATGGGAACTGTTCGACCTCAGCCGAAAATACGTTGACGCTCACGGCACCGAGATGGTCGGCGGCGACTCGGCTCTTGAGGTGCTGCGTCGTTGGGAGCTTGTGTTGGCGGGCCTCGAGTCCGACCCGATGCAACTCTCCGATCAGCTCGACTGGGTCGCGAAATACCGCCTCCTTGATGGCTACCGGGAGCGACACGGCCTCGAGTGGACCGACGCCCGTCTGCGGGTAATGGACATTCAGTACAGCGATATGCGACCCAACAAGGGACTGGCGTGGCGTGTTGGACTCGAGCAGCTTGTGTCTGATGACGATGCGGTGTTGGCCATGACCGAACCGCCGACCGACACCCGGGCTTTCTTTCGTGGTCGGTGTGTCCAACAGTTTCCCGACCAGGTCGTCGCCGCCAACTGGGATTCGATCGTGTTCGATGTCGGTACCAGCGCGCTGCGGCGGGTGCCGATGATGGAACCGATGCGCGGTACCGAGGCTCACGTCGGTACCTTGTTTGAAGAGTGCGAAACGGCGATGGAGCTTCTCCAACGCCTGGGTAACTGACTAGCGATTGTTTGAGAGGTTGACATGGCCGAAAGAGAGCACGTACAAAAGCCGGCGCCGGCCGAGCGCGAAACCGAAACTGCCGATGCGCCCGCAGGGTCCGAACGCGGCGAGGAGCTCAAGGCCGAGCTCGACGACTTGCTCGACGAGATCGACGAAGTTCTCGAAACCAACGCCGAGGAGTTCGTAAAGAGCTACATTCAAAAAGGCGGCCAGTAGCTCGATGAACCTGCCCCTCTTTAGGACTCACGACGATCCGGGCCCTGACTTTGCTGGCCTTCTACGACGCAGCGGGCATGTAGCCGCCAGCGCATCGGCGGGACCGATTCCGGTCGAGCAGTACCGTCACGGCACCACGTGCATTGCCATCCGTTACCGCGACGGGGTATTGCTGGCTGGTGATCGCCGGGCGACGTCGGGCAATTTGATCAGTCATCGCACACTCGAGAAGGTTTTTCCCGCCGACCGGCACAGTGGTGTGGCTATCGCCGGGGCGGCCGGTCCCGCTATCGAAATGGTGCGGCTGTTCCAGCTGCAACTCGAACACTACGAGAAGGTCGAAGGCACCTCTCTGAGCCTCGAAGGCAAAGCCAACCAGCTGAGCCAAATGGTCCGCGGGAACCTGCCCGCCGCGATGCAGGGAATGGTTGTCGTGCCGATCTTTGCGGGCTTCGACCTCGCGCGTGGCCAAGGGAGGCTCTTTGAGTTCGACATCACTGGCGGGCGCTACGAAGAAGCCGAACATGCCAGCACCGGCTCGGGAAGTCTTCACGCCGGCACCGTCGTGAAGCTCGGGTACGAGGCCGACATGGACGCCGGGGCCGTCACCGACCTCGCCGTGTTGGCACTGTTCGAAGCCGCCGACGAGGACTCCGCTACCGGCGGGCCCGACCCAATTCGGGGCATCTACCCGGTTGTGGCCACGATCTCCGCCGGCGGCTACACCCGGCTGCCCGATGACGAGCTCGCTGACCGCACGCAGGCCATTATCGCCCGCCGGCGTTAGCAAAGGACGACCGCCATGAACATGCCTTTTTACGTTGCCCCCGAGCAGGTAATGAAGGATCGCGCCGACTACGCCCGTAAGGGCATCGCCCGCGGTCGCAGCCTCATTGCCTTCCGGTTCGATCACGGCATCGCAATTTGTGCCGAGAACAACTCATCAACGCTCCGAAAGGTCAGCGAGATCTACGACCGGATCGCGTTCGCCGGGGTCGGCAAGTACAACGAGTTTGATCAGTTACGTATCGCTGGAGTCCGCCACGCCGACATGAAGGGCTATTCGTTTAGTCGCGAAGATGTCGACGCCCGAAGTCTCGCCAACCAATATGCCCAGAGCCTGGGCCAGATCTTCACCCACGAGATGAAACCGATGGAAGTCGAGATCCTGGTGGCCGAGATCGGGTTCGAGGGCGATGGGAGTGGGGATCAACTGTTCCACATCCTCTACGACGGCACTGTTATGGACGAAGACATGTCGGTGGTACTCGGCGGCGAAGCCGACACGATCACTCAACGTTTCGAGGTCAACGGCACGGTGCCCACGCTTGGCGAGGGCCTTCGACGAGCCGTCGACGCACTGAGCGGACCCGACCGGGAGTTGGATGCTTCAGCGCTCGAAGTTGCCGTTCTACAGCGGGGTTCGCAGCGACGGACGTTCAGGCGCCTGTCCGACCAAGAGTGCACCGAGTTGCTCACAAACTGAGCAGTCTGGCGCTGATTTCCGGGCCAAGTGGCAACGGCGCCTGGGACCATCGTCACAACGACATGAGGTCGCCGAACGATCCTGATTGAGAACTGGCCCACCGCGCCCGTAACCGACCCTGAAACCTTTTTCAGGGGAATTATGAGCACGCTGGACTACACAGACATCCCACGCAAACGCCTCGGTGAAGCGTTGCATGCCGCACGCACCATGATCGGTCTTCAAGAGCAAGAAGCTGCCGATGCGCTGCACATTTCCGTGCGCAAGTTGCGTCACTGGGAAGAAGGCCGTAAAAAGCCCGACGCCTCGATGGCTCAGGCCATCGCCGCCACATACGGTCTGGACCTTGGTGGTCACATTGCGCCTCGGGTGCCGATCGTCGTGGACGCTTCAGCGGGCGGCATTGTGGTTGGTGGATTGGTCGTTCCTTACGTTCCGGGTCTAACCGACAACGACGACTTCCTTGAGGGTTATGTCGCAGTGGTGCGCAAGCTCCGCGGCCTGGAGCCTGAGACTCCAATTCAGCTTCGGTCGTGCGACATCGATGTCCTGGCCACCGTTCTCGATCTGACCGACGATGATCTCGAGCGCCGGCTGGCCTTCTGGATGGGTCAACCACCCGGGAGCATGATCGGGGTACGTCATCGTTTGGTACTGGCGGCTGTGGTTATCGGCGTTGTCGGCGGTGCTACCGCGGGAGCGTTCATGGCCGACAGCAGCAGCGCGGCCGACGCCGAGGACTCGAGTCCCGGAATTACTCAAACGCTCGACGACGACACCGTACCGACCATCGATACCGATCTTGGTACCCCAACGATCGACATGCACTCGTCGGTTGTTCAGCTTGACGTCGTTGACGCCGACGGGGGTGACGCAGGCCTGATCCTCGACTTCAGCGCTATCGAGGCGACCGATTTCGGTGGTACCTCAATCGACCTTGACGGTGATTTTCTGGCCGACGGCGGCCTTGACCTCGGACCGGCCATCGACCACGACGTGAATATCGATGCCTCCCACTCCGTCGTGGCTGACGCGCCGACCGCTGACGCCCCGACTGCTGACGCCCCGACTGCTGACGCCGCACCGACCGCCGATGCACCAACTGCTGACTCGGCACCAACCGCCGATGCCCCGACTGCTGACGCCGCTCCGACCGTTGACGCCGCACCGACTGCTGACGCCGCACCGACCGCCGATGCACCAACTGCTGACTTGGCACCAACCGCCGATGCCCCGACTGCTGACGCCGCTCCGACCGTTGACACCCCAACTGTTGACGATGCACCGACCGACACTGCCCCAACCGTTGACGACGCCGGCCAGGTTGCCAACAGTCCGACAGTCGAAGAATGGGTCGCTCAAGGCTTTCTCGACGAGGGCGACGTCGCATTGGTTGACATGCCCGATCTGGTAGAAGACGACGCCGGAACGTCGGCGCAGGTAGTCGCCGACGTGCCGACAGCACCAGTCGACAACGGCGGCGATTCTTGGAGCTTTGACGGCACACGAGAATGGGTCCGACAGAACCTTGATGGAGGCTGGGTCGACGGGTGGCAAGGCGACGGTGTGGCCCTCACGGGAACCGATCTCTGGCAGGCTGCCGACGGCGACACGAGTATCGACATGAACGGCGACGGACCCGGCTGGTTCGGCCGCACCATCGACACCGTCGAAGGCCAGACCTATGAGATCAGCTTCGACATGTCAGGGAATCCGCACGGCCAGCGCGGGGTGAAGACGCTTAACTTGTCAGCTGGCGACGATGTATCGTCGCACAGTTTCGACACGACGAACATCAGCCGCAACGACATGCAATGGCAACACTCGAGCATGACCTTCGTCGCTGACGGGACTTCGACCTGGGTTTCGTTCGACTCGACCACGCCGGGTTCGGTCGGGGCCGTTATCGACAGCATCTCGATCGCCCCCGTCACGCCCGCCGGCTGAGAGCGGTTCTACGGGACTGCCACCGCTCAGGCCGCCGGCCCGTTAGGTTGGCGTTGTGCAGCGGAGAATCTTCGGCATCGAGAACGAGTACGGCGTCACCTGCACGTTACACGGACAACGTCGCCTCAGCCCCGACGAAGTAGCGCGTTACCTCTTTCGCCGCGTCGTATCGTGGGGCCGCAGCAGCAACGTCTTTTTGGGTAACGGAGCCCGCCTGTATCTCGACGTGGGTAGCCACCCCGAATACGCGACGCCCGAGTGTGACTCCATCTACGACTTGGTGGTTCACGACAAAGCAGGGGAGCGGATCCTCGAGCAGTTGCTCACCAGCGCCGAGCAGCGCCTCGGTGACGAAGGCGTGCACGGCGACGTCTACTTGTTCAAGAACAACACCGACTCGGCGGGCAACAGCTACGGCTGCCACGAGAACTACTGCACCAGTCGTCGCGACGATTTCTCGTCTTACGCCGAGGTGCTCATCCCGTTCTTGATCAGTCGGCAAATTTACGCCGGGGCCGGGAAGGTCTTGCAGACGGCCCGCGGCGCGATGTACTGCGTGAGCCAACGAGCCGAACATATCTGGGAAGGCGTTTCGTCGGCCACGACCCGAAGTCGCCCCATCATCAACACTCGCGACGAACCTCACGCCGACGCCGAGCGGTACCGGCGTCTGCACGTGATCGTTGGCGACTCCAACATGAGCGAATACACCACCTTCTTGAAGGTCGGCGCCTGCTCGCTGATGCTTCGGATGCTCGAAGAACCCCAGGTGGTCCTGCGAGACATGACCCTCGAGAATCCAATTCGGGCCATCCGCGAGATCAGCCACGACATGACCTGTACCCGACGGGTCCGACTGGCCAACGGACGTGAAGCTTCGGCGCTCGATATCCAGTCGGAGTATCTCAACCGGGCTCTTCGCTTTGCCGAACACCACGACCTCGACGACAACGAGAAGATGGCCTTGCAAATGTGGGAACACTGTCTCACGACCATCGCCGACGATCCGCTCAAACTCGATCGCGAGATTGACTGGGTGATCAAGTACAAGCTCATCGACGCGTATCGCCAACGCCATGGCCTCGAACTGAGCGACTCTCGGGTGGCGTTGGTCGATCTGCAGTATCACGACGTCAACCGAGACCGGGGGCTCTTCTATCGTATGCAGCGAAAGGGGATGGTCGAACGAATCGTGACCGATACCGAGATTTCCCACGCCGTCGAGCACGCTCCCCAGACCACAAGGGCGCGACTTCGAGGCGAGTTCATCAAACGCGCCAAGGAACAACGACGCGACTACACGGTCGACTGGGTCCACCTGAAGCTCAACGACCAGGCCCAGCGCACAGTGTTGTGTAAAGACCCGTTCAAGTCCCACGACGAGCGGGTCGAAAAGCTGATCGCTTCCTTGTGAGTCACTGATGGACAAACTCGAACGCCTGTTGAACCTCACTGCGGCTCTACTGCACGCTGATCGCCCTCTGACGGCCGAAGAGCTGCGGGTTCGCGTGGGCGGATACCCCGAGGCCAAGGCATCGTTTCAGCGCTCATTTGCGCGAGACAAGGACGACCTGCGCAGTATGGGAATCCCGTTGCGGGTCCAAGCCGTGCCCGGCGTCGACCCGCCCATCGACGGATATCGGTTGTTGCGCGACGAATACGCGGGTGCCGATTTGCGATTCGATCCCGACGAACTGGCCGCGTTGCATCTTGCGACCAACCTGGTTCGCCTCGACGGAGGTGATGACGGCCTGGTGAAGTTGGGAGCGGTCCAGCCCGACTCGGCTGCCGAGCGTCTGGGCAACGTGCCCTTTACCGACTCGCTGGCCGTGCTGATCGGGGCCGCCGCGGATCGTCGAGCGGTTTCGTTCGGCTACGGCGGCACGCCGCGTGTGGCCGAGCCTTGGCGGCTTTCGTTCAGCCGTGGGCACTGGTACCTCCAAGGTTGGGATCGAGTGCGCTCCGGCGAGCGGTTGTACCGCGTCGACAGAATCGAGGGGGTCGTGCAGTTGGCCGGCCAGGCCGAGGAAAACATCGGGCCGGCATCGGACCCGCTCGACTTGCGCGGCTGGGAACTCGGCGATGGTCCAGCTACTTCGGCTCGCGTTGCCGTGGATGCCGATCAGGCGGCGTGGGCGCGCCACATGCTCGGCCCCGTCGAAGAATGTGCTGACGGTTCGGTAGTCGCAACCCTTCAGGTGCGAAACGTCGAAGCGTTTCGGTCCTTTGTCCTCAGCTTCCTTGAACACGCCGAGGTCCTCGAACCCCCAGAGCTTCGCGCCGATCTCATCGAGTGGCTCGAGGCTCAGCAGTGAGCGCCCGACTCACCGCCCGAGACCGTCTGGCCCGACTCTTGTCGGTCATCCCGTGGGTCGCGAGCCAAGACGACGGCGCATCTCTCGACGACATCGTCGAACGGTTTGCTTATCCGCGAGCACAACTGCTCGACGACTTGCAAGAGGTGGTCTTCTTCGTTGGTGTTCATCCCTTTACCCCCGACTCGCTTATCGAGGTCGAAGTCAGCGACGGCCGGGTACGGATCCGATACGCAGATTGGTTTGCGCGGCCGTTGAAACTCTCGGCGACCGAGGGCGCTCGTCTGCTCACCGCCGGTCGTACCGTTCTCGCCCTGACCGATACCGAAGAATCCTCTCCGCTCTTTTCGGCATTGCTCAAGCTGGGTACCGCCTTGGGCGAAGGTGCTCAGCAGGCGGTCGAGGTCCGACTCGGCCACGCGCCTTCCGACACCCTCACAACCCTGCGCGAAGCAATCGCTAATCGAACGCAAGTCGAGCTCGAATACTACGCGTATGGCCGCGACGAACTAACACAACGATTCGTCGATCCGACCCGCCTGTTCAGCGATCAGGGCAACTGGTATCTCAGCGGATGGTGCCACCGTGCCAAGGGGGAACGAGTGTTTCGTATCGACCGGATCCGCAGTGTGGCCGCGACGACTCTCCCTGCTGGCTCAGAGGTATCCACCGTCGACGCCGCTTTCAGTCCCGCAGGAGACGATCCGCGTGTTACGTTGCGGCTCGGTGAGCGGGGTCGTTGGGTCATCGAGCAGTACCCGGTCGAGTCGGTCGACGATCACGGCGACTTCGTCGACGTGCGGCTGGCTGTTGTCGCTCAACCGTGGCTCGAACGCCTACTGCTTCGACTTGGCGGAGATGCCGAGATACTCGCGGTCGACCGTCCGATCGGTGATTCGGTTCGTGCTGATGCCGCGGCCCGCGTCCTGGCTCGTTATCGATGACCAGACATGTCAAGACAAGCTCTTCCGCGCCGATAGGGTCCTCACGTGCCTAATTCCGATCCCAGCTCGCCGCCCAGCCCAGAACCGACGTTCTGGGCTGACGAAACGCCCGAGCCGGCCGATGGCGACAACAACGGCCGAGGTATCGAGTCGCAGATCCGCACGCTCATCGAGTGGGTAGCCGTGGCCGTCGGGGCGCTGGCCGTCGCTCTCGTTATCAAGGCGTTCTTGTTGCAGGCGTTCTACATTCCGTCGGGGTCGATGGAGAACACCCTTCACATCGATGACCGGGTGTTGGTAAACAAGCTCAGCTACCGGATAGGCGATATCCACCGAGGCGATGTAATCGTGTTCGAAAAGCCGCCGGGAGCTGGTGGCGATATCGAAGACTTCATCAAGCGCGTCATCGCGGTGCCAGGCGAAACGGTGAGCCTCGCAAACGGCGAGGTATTCATAGACGGCGTGCTGCTCCACGAGCCCTACGTCGAGGGTGTCCCAACAATCCCACTGGGTCCGGCCATTGTTAGCGAGGGTTGTGCCAATTCCCCGGCCCCGGATCGATGCACCCTCGCCGACGGCTGGTACTTCGTCATGGGCGACAACCGCGACAACAGCACCGACAGCCGCGCGTTTGGTCCCATCCGCGAAGAGACTGTTGTGGGACGAGCATTCCTAAAAGTTTGGCCCATAGGCGATCTCGGCTTTCTCTAAACGAAAGTACGAGTCAGCGGTACTCGGCAGCAACCGCCACCATACGGTCGACATAGTCGCTGTAGAGAGCGTCGATTCCGATGTCGATGAGGTTGGCGATCTGGCGTTCGTGCTGAGCGTCCCAACCGAAACTCAAGACACCGAAGCGGTGGAAGAGAGTGGTTAGTCCTGCGGTCCAATGCTGCTGACGCAGATTGATCGCATCGATCCGAGACGCCGCGAGTTCGGCGGCCCGCCGCTCGGGGCCAAACGGTAGGCGTTGGAGATCGGTGCTGTTGACCAAGTGCACCTCGGGAGCTTCGTCGCGCCATGCCCGCAACAATTCGAGGTCGGGGTGACAAAGCCAAAGGTTCTCTGACGCGCCTCGAGCACGAGCTTGGCTCACGAGTGACGAAAACACTGCCGGGTCCTTTATGTCGATGCTCAGGGGCATCTCCACCCCAACTTTCTCGTAGAACTCCGAGAGAGTCGGGATATGGCTGCGCAGCTTGGCCCGGTCGACCGATGCGATCCATCGGCGCGGAAACCACCGGTGCCATCCATCGTGATCCAGTACGACCTCGCCGTCTCGGGTAAGCCAAGCGTCGGTTTCGAGGCCGGTCGCTCCGAGTCGTTCCGCAAGGGTGAACGCTTCGATGGTGTTTTCCTTGGCGTTGGCCTTGGCCCCACGGTGCGCAAACAGCACGGGCGGACTCCACAAGGCTTCGATCCGCGTCGGCATGACCACAACAGTGCCACTTCTGTCCGATGTGGGCATACCCGGCCCGACTTGGGTGGCATCTGGTCCGAATGACCTACGTAAACCGGGCCTGGCGACCCTCAAATTACGACCCGCGCGTGCCGATGGAATTGAGCACACGGGCAAAGACACTGAGGTCTGATTTTCATATGGCTACGATTCGGGCGAGCTGCGAAACCTGCGGAGACGTCGAGCTCACCACAGCCGATGTTCGCGTTCGGGTTTGCATCAACGACAACCGCGGCGAATACTCCTTCAAGTGCCCCGAGTGCGGCATGACGGTGGTCAAGAGCGCCGAGCCGCGCACGATCGACTTGCTCGTCGCTTCCGGGGTTGCCATGGACACGTGGTCGCTTCCCGCAGAGCTGGCCGAGATGAAGGCCGGGCGCCCGATCAGCCACGACGACCTACTCGAGTTCCACGACAAGTTGCACGACTCCACGTCGTGGACCAAGGCTCTCAACCACCTTCTCGAGACCTGAGCCTGGGTTGTCACCCGGTTGGCGACGCCGGTTCACTATGGTCTTGTCATGAGCTGGACGTTGATGTTCCCGGCGACGGCAAGCGTTGTAACCGTAATCGCGCTCACCTTGGCATTACGTTCGCTTGAGCGGGAGGCAATTTTGCTTCGCGCTTCTCTGCGCCGTGTCGTCGCAACCGCCGTAGCCACCGACGAACTCAGTCGGCGGGCCAACGACGTGCGACTTCGAGCTGAACGAACCCGCGCCGATGCTTCGTCGCGGCTTGCGATTGGGCCGCGTCGATGGCTCGTGTCCGAGCGGCGTCGGTAGAGTCTGTTCATGGGTAATCTTGGTGGTCCCGAGATCTTGGTGATCTTCTTCGTCGCTTTGATAGTTCTCGGACCAAACAAGCTGCCCGACGCGGCTCGCCAAGTCGGCAAAGCCATGGCCGAGATCCGCCGCGTTTCGGGTGGCTTTCAGCGCGAGATGCGCGAAGCCATGCAGGAGCCGCTCAAAGAAGTCGAGTCCGATTTCATGGTGCGAAGCGAGGAGCTACGGGCCAAGAAGCGGGCCGAAGCCGCGGCCCAGGACCAAGCCGGCGATGCCGTCGCGGGTGATGCTGGTGCTGGCGATGCCGCCACTGGCGATGCTGGCACCGGCGAGACTGGGCAAGCGGAAGCCGACGGAGACCTGTAACAAATGGCCAACGAGGCTCGAATGACTTTGATGGAACACTTGGCGGAGCTACGCCGTCGTCTCATCATCTCTTTTTTGGCAGTCGGTATCGGTGCGATCGTTGCGTGGATTCTCTACGACCACATCATCGAGCTTCTGCTCGAGCCCTACTGCAAGATCTTGCCGGTCGACCAAGAGTGCAAGTTGTATGTGCGAAGCCCGTTCGAACCGTTCAGCCTAAAGTTGACCGTCGCCGGCTATGGCGGACTCAGCTTGGCGATCCCGGTGATCCTTTGGCAACTGTGGCGGTTCATTGCGCCGGGCCTCTACTCCCACGAGAAGAAGTACGCGATTCCGTTCATCGCCGCGGGAGTTGGGCTGTTTGCGCTTGGTGTCGGTCTGGCCTATTGGAGCATTCCCCGTGCTCTCGACTTCTTGCTCTTTGGCTTGGGCGTCGACCAATTCGAGGAGCTCCTCAGTCCCCTCGAGTACATCAGTTTCGTGGTCAAGATGATGGTCGCGTTCGGCATCGCGTTTCAGTTCCCGATCTTGCTCATTTTCCTTCAGATTCTGGGGATCCTCGACAACAAGACTCTTCGGGCCGGCCGACAATACGCATCGGTCGGCATCGTGATCTTGGTCGCGGTAATCACCCCCAGCGGCGATCCTTTCACCCTGATGGTGTTGTCGATTCCGATGTATCTCTTCTATGAGATATCGATCCTGTTCGGCCGAATACGCAACCGTCGCGCCAGGAAGGCGGCGGCTGGGACGTGACCAGCCGGCGCGATCGGAGCTTCTCGTTTGACGACTTCCAACTCGATGCTTTTGGTCATATAGATGCGGGGCGTTCGGTCTTGGTGGCGGCTCCGACGGGCAGCGGCAAGACAACGGTGGCCGAACACGCCATCGACCGGGCTCTCGAAACCGGTCGGCGAGCGTTCTACACGGCTCCGATCAAGGCGCTGTCCAATCAGAAATTCCGCGATCTGGCCGAGCGAATTGGCGCCCCGCGCGTCGGTCTGCTCACGGGCGACAACGCCATCAATCCCGACGCCGATGTTGTTGTGATGACCACCGAAGTCCTGCGCAACATGTTGTACGAGGGGCGCAACCTCGACGACTTGGCCTTCGTGATCCTTGACGAGGTGCACTATCTCGAAGATTCTTTTCGAGGCCCGGTGTGGGAGGAAGTCATCTTGCACCTTCCCTCTCACGTCTCGCTCGTGTGCCTGTCGGCCACCGTTTCCAATACCGACGAGCTAGCCGGCTGGCTCGAGTCGATACGCGGGGACACGGGTGTTGTTGTGGAACGCCAGCGTCCGGTCGAACTGACCAACCACTACGCCGTTGGTGATCGGCGGGGACGCCAGCTTCAGGTCGTTCCGACGCTCGTAGACGGCCATGCCAATCCCGAAGGTTCGCAGTTCGATCCGGACCTGCGACGGGGGAGAAGCGATCGCCGGTCGCGTCAGCGCGGGCCTTGGACCACGCCTTCACGACTCGAGCTGATCGACTACCTCGAAGAACGCGATCTCTTGCCGGTCATCTGGTTCGTATTCAGCCGCAAGGGTTGCGACGAAGCCGCTGCGACGCTGGAACGGGCCGGATCGAGGTTCGCCGATGCCGACCAAGCGGCGCAGATTCGGGCGATCGCAAAGGAGCGAATGTCGGGCCTTGCGCCCCACGACCTGGCAGCGCTCGGAGCCGATGCCTGGCTCAGCCGACTCGAACGCGGTATTGCCAGCCACCATGCCGGGCTTGTCCCGGCGTTCAAAGAAGCGGTCGAGATCTGCTTTGCCGAAGGGCTGGTCCGGGTCGTCTTCGCCACCGAAACACTGGCCTTGGGCGTCAACCTCCCGGCCCGCAGCGTCGTGATCGACAAGCTCACAAAGTTCACTGGCGAAGGCCACGAAACCCTCACGCCGGGTCAGTTCACCCAACTCACGGGCCGTGCAGGACGCCGCGGCATCGACGATCGGGGCCATGCGCTAGTGCCGTGGTCGCCCTTCACACGTTTTGATCAGGTCGCCGGGCTGGCCGCGAGCAGCAGTTTCCGGCTTCGTTCGGCCTTTCGACCGACCTACAACATGGCGGTGAACCTCCTTGCTCGCCAAGACCCCGAGGCGGCTCGAGCACTGTTGGCTCGCTCCTTTGCGCAGTACCAGGCCGACGATGGCATCTCTCGACTCGAACAACGACTGGCACGAGAGAGTGCGAAGGTTCAAGAACTCGAGGCGATCGTCGGCGATCTGCCTCCCGAACCCGCGCGTAGCGACGATACGCCCGACGAGGTCGCTGACGCAGTGAGTCGCTTGCGGCCCGGAGACGTCATCGGGGATGAAGATGGGCTGCGGCTCGCCGTACTGGGCGTCAGCTGGCGCAAGGGCGGTCGAGCGCGCATCCGACTGGTCAGCGAAACCAGCCAAGAGGTGCGCTGGGAACTGGCCGAAGTAGAGCATGCCCCTCGCACGGTCGGCCGGATCGAACTGCCGTTTCCGATGGCACCAGAACGAATCGACTACCGCCACGATGTTGCGGCGCGCCTGAAGCGCTCGGGAGCGACGACCAGTGCCCGGCGGCAACGACGAAACCGTGCTCACGATGATCCCCGCAACAAGCTCGCCCGTGCTGTTCAGGAGGTCAAACATCTCGAGCGACGGGCCCGTCGCGACGAGGCTTCGATCGCCCGGCAATTCGACGCCATTTGCGACGTCCTGCGACAGCGAAACCACCTTGATGGTTGGGATGTAACGCCGACGGGGGCGATGCTGGCCAAGATCTACCACGAGGCCGATCTGCTGGTCGCCGACGCCATCGCTTCGGGACTTTTCGATGGTTTGTCGCCGGCGGAGATCGCGTCGGTCGCATCGTGCTTTACCTATGAGCATCGCAGCCCTGGGGCACCACCGGCGCCTTGGTTCCCGAGCCGGTTGGCAGCCGAACGCTTCCGCTCTCTCGAACGCCATGCATCCGATCTGGCCAAGGCGGAGCGCTCCGCTGGGGTGAGCCAAACCCGTCAGCCCGACGCCGGATTTGCTCCTATTGCCCACTCGTGGGCTTCGGGCGAGTCACTGGCCGTCCTGCTCGAAAGTCAGTCCGATATGACCGCTGGTGACTTTGTGCGCAACGTGAAACAGGTGATCGATCTGCTCGGACAGGTCGCCGCGGTTGCTCTCGAGCCGTCGACACGAGCCGCGGCGCGATCGGCCAGCGAAGCCATTCACCGTGGAGTGGTTGCGCTGTCGGGAGCAATGAGCGAACGATGAGCGTCGAGCGCCACGCCGACTGGGGAGAACGGGCCAAACCGCCGCCGGATCTGGCCATCTTCGACTCGGACGCTGCGGCCCGAGATTTTGTTGTCGGAATCCGGCGAACCGGGGCCGGCATCCCTCCGATCGGACTCACTGGCGGTGATCTGCTACGTACGCTGGGCGGGTCCACGGGCCCGGACCTCCGAGACAGCGAGGACGCTCTGCGAGTTGACGTCGACCTCGGGGCGGTGTTGATCGATGGCGCCTTGTCGTGGTTCATTTCGCACCTCATTGCCAGGAACGGATGGTGGCGAGGCCCAATCACCATCGCCGCGAATGCGGCCTTTGTGGGGCACTGGAACGTCGCTCCACGCGCCCACCCGGGCGACCACAAGCTCGACACTCTCGACGTGGCTCAAATGAGCATTCAACAGCGGTGGCAGGCCCGCCAACGACTTGGCACCGGTACCCATCTGCCCCACCCGTCGATAGTCGTGGCGCGTACCGCGGCCGTGCAGTGGAGCTTCGAACGCGCCCGAACGATCTATTTGGACGGCCAACCGGTGGGCGATGCATCCAGCGTCAGCGTCCGGATCGAACCTGATGCCCTAGAGGTCTGGGTCTAAGTCCAGCCCCGTCAACAGTTGTACGATTCGGCGATGGACGTCACCGAGGCCAAAGACCGAGTTCGAGCCGAAATCGAGCGGCTAACGCCGCGGTTGCTCGAGATCTCCCACTCGATTCATGCGAACCCGGAGCTGAACTTCGAGGAGCATCACGCCCACGATCTCCTGAGCGGCACGCTCGAGGACGAGGGGATCCCGGTTGCTCGTGGCGCCTACGACATGGCCACCGCGTTCGATGCCCGGGTCGGATCAAGCGGTCCCACGATCGCGGTCTGTTGTGAGTACGACGCCCTGCCGGGGATAGGTCACGCCTGCGGTCACAACATCATCGCGGCGGCCGGGCTCGGCGCCGGTGTTGGGGCGGCCACGGTTGCCGAGGCCCTTGGCGCGACGGTCGCGATCCTTGGAACGCCAGCCGAAGAGGGCGGCGGCGGCAAGGAGTACATGATCCGGCGCGGCGCTTTCGATGATGTCGACGTGGCCATGATGATTCATCCCGCCGACCGCGATCTTCAAACCATGCACACCATTGCCATACAGTCGCTCGACGTTGAGTACGACGGTCGCGCCGCTCACGCCGCGGCCGCTCCCGAGCAAGGCCTCAACGCCCTCGACGCCGCGGTGCTGGGCTACAACAACGTGGCTGCTTTGCGTCAACACATTCAGCCCGAAGAACGCATCCACGGAATATTCACCGAGGCGGGGGACAAGCCCAACATTGTGCCGTCGCGCGCCGCGGCCGAGTGGTACGTGCGCTCTGGCACCGTTTCTTCGCTGGAACCGCTCAAAGATCGGGTTATGGCCTGCCTCCAGGGTGGCGCCGATGCGGCCGGGTGTTCGATGCACGCCGAGTGGCACGACCCAACGTTTTTCGACATGATCGACAACCACCCATTGCTCGAAGCATTCGTCAAGAATTCGACCGATATCGGCCGTCACCCTGTTCCCGAAGAGGAAGGGCGAATGGTGGTCGGATCAACCGACATGGGCAACGTGAGCTACGCAGTGCCGTCGATTCATCCGATGATCAAATGCGCTCCCGAAGGCACGGCTATCCACACTGCGGACTTCGCGGTCCATGCTCGGTCCGAGGCGGGAGACAGAGCGGTTGTCGACGGTGCACTCTCGATGGCGCTGACGATGGTTGATTGCATGGCCAATGCTCAAACGCTCGCGGCGATCCGCGATGATTTCGAGAGCAGGGCCTAGGCTCATCGACCGATGACGGTCTATATCGCTGAGGAGTTCACTGCTGATGAGGCCGACATCCTTCGTCGGTATTTCACGAACCTCGATCAGCCAGTTTTTGCTCTTGTCAACCTTCCCGAAGTGGTCAAGGGAGCCTTGTTTGCGCGCTACTCGCGTACGGCACTGAGCCTGCGTCGGCTGTTTCTCAAAGAGTTCGTGGGCGACCTCGATATCGAGGGTGACCAATCAATCGACGCCACAGTCGGGTTGCGCCGAGCCGAAGAACTCTACGACAAGGTGTTCTTCGAGTACGGCGACGACAGCGTCGCCCAACTGGGCGGCGTGCATCTGGCCTGCGAACAGGCATCCAATGTGCTGACCAAGATTCTCGAGTGGGGACGCATCATGTCTTATCTCGAGCAGTCGACCCGCTACATCGCCTACGACCAGCGTCTCGGCGGACGTTTTCGCTACTACCGAGACCCCCAGATTCTTAACTCGTCGCTCGGTACCCGCTATGTGGCCGACATGGACCGGATGTTCGATTCGTACTCGGCGCTTGTTCCGCAAATGCAGGAATTCTTCCGAGCCGTCGAACCCAAAAGCCCTTCCGATTCCGATTTTGCCTATCGCACCGCCATCAAGGCTCGGGCGTTGGATGCAGTGCGTGGTCTGCTCCCGGCGGCTTCACTTTCCAACGTGGGGATTTACGGGACCGGTCAGGCCTACGAAGCCCTGCTTTTGCGGATGCGGGCTCACCCACTCCCCGAGGCGCGCGCCTACGCCGACTTGATGCTCACCGAGCTCCGTAAGGTCGTTCCATCGTTTCTCAAACGCGTCGACATGCCCGAGCGAGGCGTACGGACCAGTAGCTACCTGGCCGACATCCGCGATTCGATGGAAGCAATGACCGACTCGATCTTCGGTGACGAGGTTGGCGGCCCGGTCGTGGACGACGTTGTCGATCTGGTCGACTTCGATCCCGACGGCGAGATCAAGATGGTCGCGGCGATGCTTTATCCGTACACGTCGCTTTCGGAGGCAACCGTCGAGGCTCGCGTTCGCCAAATGACGGTGGACGAGCGCATCCGGGTGATCGAGAGCTATTCCGGCAACCGCGAGCATCGACGACAGCGTCCGGGCCGAGCGTTCGAACGCACCGATTACCGTTTCGACGTCCTCAGCGACTACGGGGCGTTTCGCGACCTGCAGCGCCACCGCATGCTCACGATCGACTGGCAGCCGTTGTCGCCGCGTCACGGATTTGTTCGACCACCGTCGGTTGACGCGGCCGGTCTCGGTGCCGAATTCGACGCGGTTATGCACCGGTCCGCAGCGCTGTACGAGTCGTTGCTTGATCAGCATCCCGATCAGGCGGCCTACGCCGTGTCGCTGGCTTACCGGGTGCGCTACACGATGCAGTTCAACGCTCGAGAAGCTATGCACATGCTGGAACTGCGCACCAGTCCCCAAGGCCACGAGGCCTACCGCCGCGTGTGCCAGCGCATGCACGTCGAGATTGCCGAGAAAGCAGGCCATCACGCCGTGGCGGCAACTATGGCCTTTGTCGATCACTCCGCCGAGCCGACGCTGGGCCGCCTCGATGCCGAACGCAGAGCCGAACAAAAGCGTCAGGGTCGCACCCTCGGCTGAGCAAGACGTCCTGTTCAGATGGTATTGCCATTGGTTGTGACGATCGGCTAGGTTGGGCCGCCGCGGGCGGAGCCGTCGGAGGCTCGCCGTGCGTTCACCCATTTCTGGTTTGGCTACGTTGGTCGCTCTCTGCGGGTTCGCGGCCGCGACGGTATTGGCAACGACATCAGTCACTATTAAACGCGGCGACACTCTTTCTTCGATTGCGCGAGCCAATGGCGTCACGGTGGCTGAGCTCATCGAGTGGAACTCGCTCGACAACCCGGACCTGATCATCGCGGGGCGGGCGCTGATTGTGTCGCCCCCCGTTCTCGCCAACGAATCCGAGGCTGCTCACCCGAGTGACGAGGTCCACGTAGTCACCGCGGGGGAGACCCTTAGCCTCATCGCCCGAAGGTACGGAGCATCGGTCGCCGCGCTGGTGACGGCCAACGACCTAGCCGATCCTGACCGGATCAGGGTTGGGCAATCGCTCAAACTGGGCGCCCCGGTCGCCCCCTCACCTTCCGCGTCTGAGTCTCGCTACCAGATCCGTCCCGGCGACACGTTGTTTTCGATAGCCGTCAAGTTCGGAGTAAGCGTTGAGCAGTTGGTCGCGAACAACTCGCTGGCGAGCGCCGACCATATACGGGCCGGCGACGAGCTAAATGTCGTGGCCACCTCTCCGACGGTTGATCCCCCCGAACCAGATCCTGATCCACCGACGATCCCCGCTCGTGTACCGGCCACACCTGACGGCGAGAGATCGTTGGCTGAGGCGTTCGAGCATTGGGCGTCGAGCTATAGCGTGCCTCAAGATTTGCTCGAAGCGCTGGCCTGGAAAGAGTCCGACTGGCAGCCATCGGTGACCAGCGCCAACGGCGAACTCGGAATCACTCAGCTAAGTCCAGCGACTGTGGTCTTCATCCAAGAGAACCTGCTGGGCTTCGAACTCAACCCGCTGGGGGTGTCCGATGGTGTGCAACTTGGGGCGCGTTACCTGCGTTTTCTCATCGATCGCACCGGTACTGAGCGCGAGGCGTTGGCTGCTTGGGTCCAAGGTTTGTGGAGCTTCGAACACAACGGAATAACGGCCAGCGGTGCCCGTTTCGCTGACGAAGTGCTAGAGATTCGTCGGACGGCTTCGTAACTTGGCCACTGCGGCTGTTCATGCCGCGGCATCCAACTATTCCGGATATTTTGCAAGTGATGTTGCGCTTCGTCGCCCAGTGTCTATGATCCGCCGGACCCCCCACTGCAGGTATGGAAATGTCTGACGAAGACGAAGTTGTAGACGACGAAGAAATAGAAGAGCCCGAACTCGACGAAGATGACCTCGCTGATGGTCTCGACGATGGTCTCGAAGACGACGGCATGGGCGATTCCGGCGATGACGACGACGACGATGACGATGACGTCGATACGCCAAGTCGGCCATCATCAGGCGACGACGAGGACGACGACGATGACGAAGACGACCTCGAGGCCGACCTCGACGCCATTTTGAAGGACCGCCTCGCCTCCGGCGACGACGATGACGAGGACGACGACGAGGACGAGGACGCCCCGGCGACGCCAAAGAAGCCCGCGGTTGCTCCTGGCGACGCCGAACCAGTCCAAGCCAAGCAGGACCACGAGTTCTCCTGCCCCCACTGTTTCTTGTTGGTTAGTAGCTCGGCGGTCTCTGATGGCGAGTGTCCCCACTGCGGCGGGCCGGTCGACGGGTAGGCGCCGAACATGAGTGACGACGACGCTCTACCAGACCAGCTACTGGATCTCCTCGTCTATGCCCCTCTCGGGTTCGTCCTCGAAGCCAAGGAGTTGCTTCCGAAGCTGGCCGAACGCGGGCGCGGCCAAGTCACCCTCACGCGCCTAGCGGGCAAAGTTGCAGCACAACAGGGCCGGGGAGAGGTGGCGCGGCTCGTCGACGAGGTCGTAGCGGCCGCCGCCACGATCCTCGGGACCGACACCGCCCGCGACCCAGACCAGGCCGAAGCCGAAGCCGAAGCCGAGGCCGAAGCCGGGGGCGAAGTCGATCCAGAGTTGCGGGACCCGCTCGCAGCCCCGGACCCCGAACCGCTGGAAGGGTACGACCAGCTCACGGCGGCTCAGCTGATACCAAAACTGGCCGAACTAGACGCTCAAACGCTTGCCGCGGTCGAGGCCTACGAGCAAGCCAACCGACAGCGCTCGACGGTGCTCAACCGGACCGCTCAACTTCTCAGCTGACATGCAGATCACCGCTCGCGCCGCCGCCGAAAACGATGTCGACGCGATCGTGGCGCTGGTCGAGTCGGCAATCGTCGAACTGACTCCGATCAGGGGCGGGTCCATCTGGTCGCGTCTTGATGCCCGCGTCGAACCCTTCGACGACTCTGTTCGTGCCGACCTCGACCACCAGAACCACCTGGTCGTGGTTGGTCAGATCGACGGCGCAACGGTCGGCTATTCGGTGGTTCGCCCAGTTGACCTCCACGACGGAGCCCGAATTGGGCGCATTGCGGAGATCTATGTCCATCCCGAAGCGCGAGGCGTGAGCGTCGGCGAGACAATGATGACCGAAATCGAACAGTGGGCCAAGAACGCCGAGTTGATAGGGCTCGATTCGATGGCGCTGCCCGGCGACCGAGCCACCAAGAACTTCTTCGAGACTTTCGGCCTGGTCGCCCGAGCGATCAGCGTGTATCGGCCTCTCAGCGACTAATGGCCCCCCGTGTCGAATTGGCAGTGGGAGCCATCGTCAGACACGCCGGCGCGTTGTTGCTCATCGAGCGGGCCCAGCCGCCCGGAGAGGGCCTGTGGTCGCTTCCGGGTGGCCGCGTCGAGCCGGGGGAGTCGGTTACCGATGCGGTCGAGCGTGAAGTCAGCGAGGAGACTGGACTCGTCGTGCAATGTGGCGAGCTGGTCGGACACGCAGAACGCATGTCCGCCGATCATCACTTCTTCATTCTTGACTTCGCCGCCGAGCTGCGAGGACCCAGCAAGATCGTTGCGGCAACCGACGCCCGCCAAGGACGTTGGGTGCCGCTCGAGGACGTGATTTCGGAGCCGCTGGTCGATGGCTTGCGCGAGTTTCTGTTAACTCACGGGATTGTTTAGCGATCCGGCAAAGGCCCGAAGGTCACTCTTCTTCGGATGGGTCCCCGGCTGCCGCTGTCTCTGCGGCTGGCGGTTCGGCGACCGGTGCCTCGGTGGCTGTTACCTCGGCGGGCGGTGCAGGAGCCGGCTCGGCTGGCGGGGCTGTTACCTCGGCGGGCGGCGGGGGAGGGGTGGGCCGCTTGGCTTTGCCTCGCGGACGGGGAGCGGGCGGCTCGATGCCGAACATCGAAGCCAGCTGCGGAACACGTGACGCCAGCTTCTTGACCGCTTTCATTAGCTCGTCGCTCGGCTTCTCGGGGACGCCACTGGCGGTTACCTGAGAGCGCACCGGCGAGAAGGCGACGGCATCGATCACTGTTGCCCAGCGCTCGGAGGTTATTTCGGCGCTTAGCGACGCCGATGCCGCGGCGGCCAGCTTTTCGGCCATATCGACGGGAAGCGGCGAGCCAGCCTTGGGCGGGCGCGAGCTCAGGCGGAGGGCCCGGACCGTGCGGCCGTCCTTGATGGTGGCGGCCAGTTCGTCGAGCCAGGCGCGGTGTTCGGCCTCGACCCGTGCGGTAAGACCGGCACGAAGCTGGTCGGCGACGGCTCGGCTCTCTTCGTCGCGAGCGGCATTGTCGGCTGCGACGACCACGCTGCGGATATCGCGTAGATCGATTTCGTTGATGCCGGCTACTGCGGCATCGGCTCGGTCGCGCCATTCGGCGGCTTTGAGCGTCGGGGCCAGCTTCTCGGCCAGCGCGACCAGCGGCTGAGTTTTGATCTTCGGCATGCCTTCGGCGGCCGCTTTGTCGTTCATGCGATCGACGGCCTGACGCACACCGGGAACGCCGCCGCGCAAGACCTCGTCGGCCAGCTGGTGTTGAATCTTGGGTAGCGCCTTCAGGGCGGCTTGGCGGTGAGTCCGTGCTGGACGCAATCGAGGAGCCTTCGGGCGAGCCGGCGGCTTGGCCCGCTCGCGCCGTGCTGGACGGTCGTTGCGGCCCTTGCGTTCGCCCTTGGCGTCGCGGGGTCCGCGCTTGTCGCCTCGGTCGCCGTCACGTCCTCGGCCACCATCGCGGCCGCGACCACCGTCACGTCCTCGACCTCGTCCGCGGTCGTCGCCATCTCGGCCGCGGCCTCGACCGCGTCCCTTGGAGGCAAGGACCTGGGTTACGAGCGGCTCGTCACGGCCCGAGCCCAACAGCTCGAGCGTTTCGGCTTCGGCGCGTGCGCCCTTGGGTGCGAACACCGTGGTGATTGTCAAGCCTTCGAGATCGGCATCGGCCTCGACCTTGACGACATCGCCCACCCCGACTCCGGAAGGGAGCAGGGCACCGTCGAGCGTTCCCTTGGGTTGCCGTGCTCCGGCGGCGCGCCAAGTCCAGCTGCCGTCGCCGCGGTCGGAGGTAATTTCGATGTCAAGCCGTCGTGCCACGGCCGAAACGGTATCGCCCTCAGCGGCGGGCGGCGACCCGATCAGACGATTAGGTCAGGGGAGCCCTAGGACCAAGACGATCCCGAAGGCGGCAAACAAGCCACCGGCTGCCAGCTTGAGCGTTCGCTCACCGATGCGACCGTTCAAGAACCGACCGGCCGCAGCACCGACCAACCCGCTTGCGGTGGCGCCGAGCGTTGCCCCAACCCATGTGGCAACAAGGTTGGACTGGGCGGCCAGCGACACCGTGGCGATCTGGGTCTTGTCACCAAGCTCTCCGACAAATATCGCCGCCGCAATGGCCGCCACGGCCCATCGCAACTTGGATGTCGAATTCGGTTCGTCGGTAGCGGGAGCGGCGTTGACCGGGCGCAGCGAGGCAACGGCGAATCCAAGAAAGATCACGCCCGAAGCAATCTCGATCGGTCGCCCCGACAGCGCCGAGCCAACCAACCCGCCCACTAGCACGGCCAACAGTCCGGCGAGGCCGTAACCGATGATCAACCCGGCGGCGATGGTCCGCATCCGGTAGCGGCTGGCGAAGCCCGCTGACAGGAACTGAGTTTTGTCGCCCAGTTCGGCGAAAAAGACCACACCGAACGCCGTTAACGCCGCGACAACGGCCTCAGGCATGGTTAGGGGCCGACAAGATCGCTCGGGTCGGTGTTGGCCCCGCAGATCACGACCGCAACTTTTTCATCTTTGGCAGGCCGATAGGCGCCACTGGTCAGCGCGGCGAGCGCCGTTGCACCCCCGTGTTCGGCCGCGATTTGAATCTCGTCCCACAACGCCTGGCGTGTCTCGATCACGTGGCGATCCGAGACCAGCACCGGCTCGCATCGCGATGCCAACAAGGTCCATGGTAGAGATCCGATGGCCTTGGCACCAAGAGAATCGGCCGATACCCCTGCCGGTCCGATCCGCACCGGGTGCCCGGCTGCTTGGGCGGCCGCAAAACAATTGCACTGTTCGGTCTCGACGCCCACGATCTTCACCCGGTCGGGCATGGTCAACGCCAGCCCCGACGCCAGCCCACCGCCCCCGATCGCCACTACCACAGTGTCGAGATCGGGAACCTGATCGATCAGTTCGGCACCCATCGTGGCCTGGCCGGCAACCGTTAGATGGGCGTCATAGGGGTGGATGTTGAGGGCACCGGTTTGCCCAGCCCGCGCATCGCAGGCCGCTTGTGCATCGTCATACAAAGCACCGCCGACGTGCACTGTTGCTCCCTGGGCTCGAATCCTGGCGACCTTTACCGGGGCGGCAATTTCGGGCACGAATATCTCAGTGGGCACACCAAGCAGCTGCCCGGTCCGGGCCACCGCAACGCCGTGGTTGCCGCCCGACGCCGCTATGAGTCCTCCGTCCGGTAACTGCTGGCCGAGGGCGCTGTTGAGGCTGCCACGGGCCTTGAACGAGCCCGCGTATTGCATGAATTCGAGTTTGAGCGTCACCGCGCTGGCAATGCCGGCGGTCCCTGGAGCAACATCGAGCACCGGCGTGCGGCGAAGCATCGATCCGCACCGTGCTATGGCCGCGTCTACGTCGGCCGGGCCAAGTCTAGGGGAGTCCATGGGTCTGGTCATAGCCGTTGGGTGCGAACCGATGCCAGTTCGCCAGGTCGTCTTGGTGCGGTTCAAATACCTCGATGACCAGCGGCGAGCATTCCGCGTCGTCGCCTGAGTGACTCGATCCGCAGTCACCGCCGGGGCAAGCCGAAAGCGCGCCGAGCAAGTCGATCTCGGCAAAGAACTCGAGGA
>Ga0209992_10000251_pt1 | contig 74528 bp, 67 predicted proteins | sample 2SBtaG_2_FD_182564 | JGI IMG/M metagenome (GOLD analysis project Ga0209992, IMG submission 182564) | Deep subsurface microbial communities from Kolumbo volcano to uncover new lineages of life (NeLLi) - 2SBTROV12_ACTIVE470 metaG (SPAdes)... | ecosystem: Environmental > Aquatic > Marine >... | reverse complement strand
TGATGCAGGTGATTGGTATGTTGCATTAGGATGGGATGAAAAAAAGGCAATTATTCAAATGGATTCAGTTTTGGGAACAATAACTGAAATCAAAGAAATTTAATTATACAATAATATTTTAAAAATGGTATGACTAGTGCAATTGTTCTTGGAGGTTCTAGAGGAATAGGTAAAGCAATTTCTGATGTACTTAAATCAATTGAAATTGATGTTTTTGCAGCATCAAAAAATGATATCGATACATCAAATATTGAAAGTGTCAAAAAATTTCTAGAAAATTATAATCAAACAGATATTTTGATTCTTAACACAGGGGGTCCCGTACCAAAACAATTCTCAGATATTACTGAAGAAGATTGGAAATTATATCACAATCAATTATTTTTAGGGTTTTGTACAATTTTGCAGAATATTAAAATTAATGATGGAGGATATATTTTTTTGATTAGCTCTAGTGTGATTAAAGAACCAAATTCAAAATTAATAATTTCATCAGCATATCGTGCAGCATTTAGTGAAGTTTTTAAAATATTAAGTAAAGATTATGCTCCAAAAAATATTAGTTGTATTAACATTGCACCAGGTCCAATCAATACAGACAGAACTCAAGAATTAATTGAAAATATAAAAGAATTTGAGAAATCTTTACCAATGAAGAGATTAGGTGAGCCTGAAGAAATAGGAAATTTTGTGAAATCAATTATTGAAAATAATATAAAATATCTAACAGGTGTTACAATAAACTTTGATGGTGCAAATTCAAACTATATTTTCTAAAATTATTTTTTAAATTCTACATTTGGTGTATCTGGTTGTCCTGCAATTGCTATTAATCCACCATCACGTAGTTGTTGAAGTAATTGCATAACTTCTTTTTCTACTTGTTTTCTTTGTAATCCTGTTTGTTGAGCAAAAACTTCTACTAGTTCTGTCACTTTACGTTGTCCATTACATGATTTCCAGAAATCAACTATTGCTTGATTTACCATAAATCCCTGATCATGTTCATTTGCCAATACTATAGAACCATCTTCTTGCTGAACTAGTTTACCAACACCTTGAGGTAAAGCAGTTTCATAATTAATTGGTGCAGGTGTATTCATAGCGGCACCCATGTTTTTAATTTTTAATTTCCCTTCTTCAGTCATTTTATCCATTGACCATGCGGGTTCCCACACAATATCTATTTTGACATTATTTACTCCTGGAACTTTTTTGGCAAATCTAGTTGCATCTTCAACTAAAGTTTCATGAAGTGGACAACCTTGTGTAGTCATGGTCATTTTGATATTAACATCATTATTTTCTGCAACATTAATTCCATAAATTAATCCCATTTCTACAATATTTAGAGGAACTTCAGGATCCATACATTGTTTAAGTGATTCTTCAATTGCTTGTGCAGAAACAGTACTCATATTGATATGAAGAATTTGAAAAACAATAAAAACTTTCTATTAATTAGCTTTGAATAATTTTAGAATTGATTCATCATAAGGTGCAGTAGCCACACCTTTTTCAGTAATTATTCCTGAAATTAGTTCAGGTGGAGTCATATCAAATGCAGGATTTATGACATTGATGTCATCTGGGGCTGTTTTCTTATCCCCTATTCCGGTAACCTCATTAGCTTTTCTCATTTCTATTATAACATCCTCTGCTTTAGTTTCCAAATCAATTGTTGACAATGGTGCTGCAACATAAAACGGAATTCCATGTTGTTTGGCCATTGTAGCCACCTGATATGTTCCGATTTTATTAAAAACATGACCAGTTTTTACAATCCTATCAGCTCCAACTACAACTTTGTTTACAAGACCAGTTGCCATGGAATATCCAACTGCTGTATCAGGAATCAAACTAACATCAAAGCCATCATGTTTTAGTTCAAAAGCTGTTAGTCTAGAACCTTGTTGTATTGGTCTTGTTTCAGTTGCTATTACTTTGACGTTTTTTCCACTCTCTCTAGTTGCCCTAATTACCCCTAATGCTGTTCCATATGCAACAGTAGCTAATGCTCCAGCATTACAATGAGTCATTATAGTGTCATTGTCATCAAAAAGAATAGAACCATTTTTTCCCATGGTCTTGTTAATTTCAATATCATCATCTGCCATTTTTTTAGCTGTAGAAATAACTAATTCTCTAATTTGTTCTACTGAATTTCCAGATTTTGCAATAGTCATTATTTTTTCTAGTCCCCATCCCAAGTTTACTGCAGTAGGTCGAGTTGCAAAAAGAATTTTTCTTGCCTTTTCTAAATCTGATAATATTTCATCTTTAGTAGTTACATTACTTTGTAATACTGCCAATGCCAATCCAAAAGCTCCAGATACACCAATCGCTGGAGCTCCTCTAACCACAAGAGTACGAATTGCATTTGCTACTTGATTAAAATCAACATATTCTACAAATACAAGTTCATTTGGAAGTTTAGTTTGATCAATCATCACAACTTTGTTATTTTTCCATTCTACTGTTCTTAAAGAAGAACTTACCTTGATTGAATTATTCATAATTTTTGTAATTTATTTGCCTTATTTTAACGAAATAATTCCAATACACGCTAATTTTTGATATTATAAATCAAAATTGTTCTTTAAACATTATATTCTAATTAAATTGGGTAATTCCATGATTAGAAAATCAGATCTTGAAACTATTGATACAAGTGGAATGCATAAAGTATATGATAAATGGTCAAATATTGCCAAGAGTTCATATGAACATGATTGGGAATTATTGAAATATCAAGATATAGATCATATTGTTTTTGCTGGAATGGGTGGTTCAGGTTCTATTGGGGATATTTTTTCATCAATATTATCAAAAACCAAATTACATGTTTCAGTTGTAAAAGGATATGTTTTACCAAAAACTGTAGATAAAAAATCACTAGTAATTGTTACCAGTGTTTCTGGTAATACAGTAGAGGCAATATCAATTTTAGATCAAGCAAAAAAAATTGATTGTAATCTCATTGCAGTTTCATCTGGTGGAAATATTGAAAAAATTTGTGAGTCTAACAACATTGATTACAGAAAAATAATACAATTTGTTTCCCCTAGGGCATCATTAGTAAGTTTTGTATATTCAATGCTAAAAATATTGAAATTAATTTTACCTATCAACAAAGAAGAAATAATCGAATCAATTGAAAGTTTAGAAAAATTAGAAGTTCAAATATCATCAAATAATTTAACAAATTCAAATCAGGCATTAAATTTGGCACAGGAAATTTTTGGAATCCCATTAATTTATTATCCATGGGGATTACAAGCAGCAGCTATTAGATTTAAAAATTCATTACAAGAAAACGCAAAATTACATGCAATTGTTGAAGATGTAGTAGAAGCTTCTCACAATGGGGTAGTTGCATGGGAAAAAAAATCAAATGTTTCGCCCATATTATTACAAGGATTTGATGATAATACAAAAACTAAGGAAAGATGGGAAATTCTTGAAATATACTTAAACAAAAATAAAATAAACTACAAAATAATTTTATCAATTAAAGGAGGAATTCTATCTAAACTAATTCATTTAATGTATCTGTTAGATTATACTTCTATTTACAAAGCAATATTATCTAAAACAGATCCAACTCCTGTAAAATCTATTGATTTTATTAAATCTAGACTGAAATAATTTTAAATAGTCTACAACTTTAAAAGGCCAATATAAAAATCTGAAATATGAAAATAGTAATAGGAATTCCTGCTTTTAATGAAGAAGAAAATATAGCTGCAATTGTAATTAGACTTAAGAAAATATATCAATACGTTATTGTGTGTGATGATGGTTCTAATGATCTTACAGCGGAGATTGCGGAAGAGTTAGGTGCAATTGTAATTAGACATGAAAAAAATTTAGGATATGGAGCATCTATTAAAACTATTTTTCACAAAGCCCAAGAAATAAACGCAGATATTTTGACAACATTTGATGCTGATGGTCAACATAGAATTGAAGATATTGAAAAAGTGTTAAAACCAATTAGAAATAATATATCAGATGTTGTAATTGGTTCTAGATTTTTAAATAATGAACAAAAAATTCCGAAATATAGAAAAATTGGAATAAAAGCTATTACAGAATTAACAAACATTACAAGTGGAACAAAAATTACAGATTCTCAAAGTGGTTTTAGAGCATACAATAAAAAAATTTTAGAAAAGATACAACCTACAGATTCTGGTATGGGGGTATCTACAGAAATATTAATTAAAATACAAAAAGCTGGATTTAGAATTTCAGAAATCCCAATTATTATTTCTTATGAAGGAGATACTTCTACACATAATCCTGTTTCTCATGGAACATCAGTAGTTTTTAGTACACTAAAGTATGTAGCAATCGAACGTCCATTAACTTTTTATGGAATTCCAGGAGTTATTTTTTTAATAATTGGTTTATCATTTGGAATTTGGACAACACAAATTTTCTCTGTTCAGGGAAAAATAATTACAAATATTGCATTAATTGGGATAAGTGGGGTAATTTTTGGCACGATATTAATTATTACTGCCACAATTTTGCATTCAATTGTTAGTGTAGTTAGAGAAAATAGAAGAAAAAATTAACTAAGAGAATAAAGAAAAACATGATATAAAATAAATTTAAGAAATTTAGGTTGGATTTTTGTTACTAAAAATTTAAAATACTGTTATGTATATAAATATGAAAAATCAGGTTAGATTAATGTCTGAGAATTCAACTGGACTTATTCAAATTCAACAAGAAAATCCATTTTTAACTTCAAAAGTTAAAAGGAAAATGAATTCACGAGATTGTAAAATATTATTTTTGTATCCTAATGAACGTGGAATGAGTACAATCCCACCTTCAATTACATCACTTTCTCAAATCCTTAAAGATGAAGGTCATCAAACTGCTCTTTTTGATACAACATTTTACAAATTTGATGATGAAATTACACTTGAAGATTCAGATGATGTGAAAGCTAAAGCAGTAGAAAATAGACCCATTTTAGAAAGAGATGATGATGATTTACACTTTAAAAAAACTACAAGATCAGCTATCCTTGATTTTGAAGCATCTATTGAAAATTTCAAACCAGATTTTATCGCAGTTTCATGTACAGAAACCACATTTTTGCGTGCAATGAAACTAATTGATCAAACAAGACATAAAAATATTAAAAATATTTTTGGTGGAGTATTTCCTACTTTTGCACCAGAACTTGTAATGAGTTACAAAAATATTGACATGGTGTGTGTTGGTGAAGGAGAAAATGCCATTATTGATTTAGCTAACTCTATTTCAAATGAAGAAGAGTATTCCAATGTCACTAATTTATGGGTTAGACAAAAAGATGGAACCATAACAAAAAACAGTATATCACGTCCAGTTGACATAGATGAAATTCCTACAGTAACAGACATAGGATTGTTTGGTGAAAAACGATTTTATCGGCCAATGGGTGGAAAAATTCGTCGACTATTACCTGTAGAGACCCACCGTGGATGTCCATTTACTTGTTCATTTTGTAATTCTCCAGGTCAAAATAGACTATATGGGGATGGAGATTTTTTAAAGGGAATGTCATTTTTTAGAAAAAAATCAATGGATCTTGTTAAGACAGAAATTGAAAACCATATCAAAAAATATAATGTTGAATACATCTATTTTTGGGCAGATACTTTTTTGGCATGGAATAATAAAGAATTTGATGAATTTTGTGATATGTATTCTGAATTCAAATTACCGTTTTGGTGTCAAACAAGAATAGAAACAATTGAAGAAGAGAAATTTAGAAAACTAAAAGAATTAGGTTTGGATAGAGTTACATTTGGATTAGAACATGGAAATGAAAAATTCCGTAGAGATATTGTTAAACGTGATTATTCAAACGATGATGCTGTTAAAAAAATAAAAATAATAGAGAAACTTGGGATAACTTTTAGTGTAAATAACATCATAGGTTTTCCTGATGAAACTAGGGAATTGGCATTTGATACAATTGAAATGAATCGTAGATTTAATTCGGATAATACTAGTTGTTCAATTTTAGTTCCATTTCATGGAACAGAACTTCATAATTATGCTGTTAAAAAAGGATACATAGATCCAAATATAATTTGCGCAGTAAGTAATTCTGGAGAAAGTTTGTTAAATATGCCACAATGGGATAAAAATGATATGACTCGTTTACGTGATGTGTTTGCAATGTATATCAAATTTCCCAAAGATAGATGGCCAGAAATTAAAAAAGCAGAAACTGATGAAAGATTACGTTCAAAATTAAGAGAAGAATTTGTTAAAACATATTGGTCTGATTCATCAGCAAAAATTGAAGATGATGTAGCAGAAGCTGCAAAAGGTCTTTTTTAATAGTTAAAAATAGATTTTTTATAAAACCTAATAAGCCACATGTACTTGGTTGTTTTATTTGAAGGCATTAATTATCGGATATGGATCAATTGGAAAAAGACATACAAATAATTTAATGAAGTTAAAGCAAATTAAAATTTCAGTATGTAGTAAGAATAAAGAAGCAATACAGTTAAAGAAAAAGGGAATAACAGTATATACAACAATTGAAAAAGCACTCGAAGAAAAACACGATATTGGAATTATTTGTAATGAAACCAGTTTACATATCAAAACAGCTATTAAATTAGCTAAGAAAGATTATCATATATTTTTAGAAAAACCACTTTCCAATTCATTAAAAAATACCTCAGCGTTATTCAAATTAATTAAAAAGAAAAAATTAATCACCATGATTGGATGTAACATGAGATTTCATGAAGGAATAAAAATTATGAAAAAAATGATAGATGAAAAGGAAATAGGTAGAATTATTTCTGCATCAGCAGAAAATGGATCATTTATGCCCGACTGGCATCCATGGGAAAATTATCAAAATAGTTATGCATCACGTAAAAAACTTGGAGGAGGAGTAGTTTTAACACAAATTCATGAAATTGATTATCTTTATTGGTTTTTTGGAAAAGTAAATGAATTATTTGCTATTTCAAAAAAAATAAGTGATTTAGAAATAGATGTTGAAGATTTTTGTGAGTGTATATTAAAATTTAAAAATAACATTATAGTGGAATTACATTTAGATTATTTTCAAAAACCAAATAAAAGAACTTGTAAAATAATTGGAACAAAAGGACAAATTAAATGGGATTGGGAAAATAATCATGTTCAAATTTTTAAATATAAAAATAATAAATGGATAACAAAAAAAATAGAGAGAAAGATGGATCGAAATAAAATGTATGTTGATGAAATGATATATTTTTTAAATTGTGTTAAAAAGAAAAAAATCCCTATGAATTCAATAATAGATTCTATTGAACCACAAAAGATTGCTTTAGCAATAAAAGAATCTGCAAAAAAAGAACATAAAATTAAATTAAATTAGTTTATGTTTTATTATCATTTCAGCGGTTTTAAATTCTAATTCAGTATCAATCATTAAACCAGTTTCAGAAGGAATTTCAAAGGATATACCCTTTGGCGGATATTGATTTTTGTATTTCATGAATTGTTTTGTATTATATACAAATAGTCCATTAAGTTGATAGACTTTTGGTGCATCTTGTCGTCTTACAGGTTTTATTTTCATTTTTTTAGAGAATTTCAAATAGCCATTAGAAGCAATTTCCATCATATTGAAATACGGATTAAAATGTTGAACATAAACTCCATAAACTGCATCAGATTGAGATTTTTTTAATAATTTAATGCATGATGCAATATCAGAATTACGTAAGAATGGAACAGTACAATCACGATTAACAAATATATCAAAATCATATCCTAAAGAATTTAATTTTTTGACAGCGTGAATTAAAACATCTGCCATGCCAGTTGTATCTTTAGCTAAACTTTTAGGTCTCATAAAAGGTACTTCAGCACCATATTTTTTTGATACTTTTGCAATTTCTTCATCTTCAGTTGAAACTATTACATGACTAAATATTCTTGATTTTAAGGCATTTTCAATAGCATGAGCAATAAGAGGTTTATTTACTAATAATCGAATATTTTTCCGTGGAACACCCTTAGAACCACCTCTTGCAGCAATAATACAAATAGGTTTCATGAAGTTTAAGCTGAATGAAAGGTTATAATTCTAATCATCTAAAATTAAATAGATAATGAGTAAAAATAGGAAAAAAATTATCATTACAGGTTCAGAGGGATTGTTAGGAAAAGAAATTTCCAAATATCTTCAAAAAGATAATTTAATTTTTAAATTAGATTTAAAATTAGGAGATAATCTTTCTGATGAAGATTATGTAAAAAAATGGTTTTCAAAAAACCATGGAGAATATTTGATAAATTGTTTTGCAATAAATGATCATTTAACTCAAAAAAGAAAAAAGAAAACATTGTTTGAATATGATTTAAAGTCATTTAGAAAAACTATGGATGTAAATGTAGTATCATTGTTTTCGGTGTGTAGAGAATTTGCAAAAAATAATAAAAATGGTGGAATTATAAATTTTTCATCTATTTATGGACTTCAATCACCAAAACCAGAGATGTATAATAATGCACATAAAGAAATTGGTTATTGTGTATCTAAATCAGGAGTAATTAATTTAACCAAATATTTAGCAGTTCATTTGGCACCAAATATCAAAGTGAATTGTATTGTTCCAGGAGGAGTTAAAAATTTGCAAAATAAAGAATTTGTGAAAAAATATTCAAAATCAACTCCATTGGAAAGAATGATGAGGAAAAAAGAAGTTAATGGTTTAGTTGATTTATTGTGTAGTAAAAAATCAAATTATATGACAGGTTCAATTATAGTTATAGATGGAGGTTATTCATCATGGTAATCTACATTTAATTTTTTTTTAGTAGATCAACTTGTAATTTTACAAATTCTAGATCATGTTCAACCATAGATTTTACCAATGTTTCAAAATTCATTTTAGGTGTCCAATTTAATTTTGTTCTTGCTTTAGTTGCATTTCCTACTAAATCATCAATATCTGTAGGTCGTAAAATAGATTTGTCAATATCAACAAAATTTTGCCAATTATCCAATCCAACAAATTTAGTTGCCAAATTAAGAAATTCTTCTACTGAATGGGATTCTCCAGTAGCAATTACATAATCTTCAGGTTTCTTTTGTTGAAGTATTAACCACATTGCTTCAACATAATCACCTGCAAATCCCCAATCACGTTTCGCATGAATATTTCCTAGTTTGAATTTTTTTTGTGTTTTATACTTAATTTGAGCTAGTTCATATGTAATTTTTCTTGTAACAAATTCAAGACCACGTAACGGTGATTCGTGATTAAATAAAATCCCACAACAAGCAAAAATATCATATGCTTCTTTGTAGTGATTTGTAATATGATGAGCAAAAACTTTTGCTGCACCGTATGGACTTCTAGGTCTAAATGGCGTATTCTCATCTTTTATACCAGTAAAATTTCCATACATCTCACTGGAAGATGCTTGATAAAATTTAGCATCAGGTGAATTTTCTCTTAAAGAATCTAAAACTCTTAACGTTCCAAGTCCAGTGATATCAGAAGTTAAGATTGGTTGTTGAAATGAAGCGCCCACAAAAGATTGAGCAGCTAAATTGTATATTTCATCTGGTTCAGCTTGACGTATTGCAGAATTAATTGATGACTGATCTGAAAGATCAGCTTTAATTTTTGTAATTTCATCAAAAGTTCCAAGTTCTTCTACCCTCTCAAAACATCTATGACTAGTTCTTCTAAAAGTTCCAAATACATTGTATCCTTTTTTGAGTAAAAATTGTGATAGATAAGCACCATCCTGTCCAGTTACTCCAAAAATTAGTGCATTTTTCATGATATAATTAAACCTGCTTCAGTTATCTTATCTAAAAATTCTTCGAATCCCTTTCCTTTTTGTTCATGTCCTTTCCACACCTCAATTGCAAAGCTTTTTTCATTATTTTTGTTTAGAATAGGTATTACCTTATCAAAAGGTAGATCACCATCACCAAATTGTAATCCTTCCCCATCTACACCACTTGCATCGGATAAATGAAAATGATTTGTGTAATTTTCAATTTTTGATAACTCATCTATTACAGATAATTTGTTTTTATTACAATAAAGATGAGAATGACACAAATCATAACATACATTCAAACCAGTCTCTATACAATATTTTTTCATATCTAATGCACTCAAAAAGACATTACAATTCCAACGACCTCCAAAAAACCAAGCATATGGAGGCATATTTTCTAAAAGGAAATCTACATTTTTAAAATCTAACATTTTAACAGAATCTACAACCATGTTTTGCATGGTTTCAATATCAGAAGAAATAGATTCATTTAAAGAATATCCACCAGGATGAACAATTAACGTAGGTTTTCCTACAAAATTTTCATTAAGAGAAATTGTTTTATCAATTGCTTTTTGGATTAATTCTAAAGATTTTTCTCTTGAATGTACCTGATTAGTTTCCTTTAAACTTACTATATCCAACAATTTTCTTTCAAAGTATTCAAAACAATGAACAATTAGTCTTTGATCAAATTTTTCATTTAATTCTAAATTTAGATCACTATCAGAGAAATGAAATTCTAAAACTTTAGGATTGAATTTTAACATATCATTTAAGTCACGTTTCCGAACTTTCATTCCTGGAATCATTTTAAATCATCAATTTGGATATATTCATTTTTTTGAATGTTTCGGATCGATTTTTTTCCGATTAATTTAAAATAATACTGAGGAGATATTCCCCTTGCAGGTGTTCTAATTTCAATATTTTGTTCAGAAAAAGAATCACCTTGTTTTATTTCATTTGAGCAAACAATACCTTTTCCTAAAACTTCTCTTTGAAGCGTTTCACCTCTAGTCATTTGTTTTACTGGAATACCTTTTGCAATTTCTGAATTTCTAATATCATGAACTAAATTTTTAAATTCATCAGGTTCAAGGGATGCAGATTGATCTAATCCATCCATTGTTTTATCTAATGTAATATGACGTTCGACAATAACTGCTCCCATATTTGCAGCAAGAATTGAAGGAAGTAAAACAGATTCATGTCCACTATAACCTATAGGTACATTGAATTTTTCTCTCAATACTGGAATTAATGAAAGATTTAATGATTCAATAGGAGAGGGATAAGTACTATTACAATGCAATAATGCAAATTTAGAATTATGTTTCATAACAAAATTAACAGTTTTTTCAATTTCTTCCATGTTAGACATTCCAGTAGAAATAATCATAGGTTTGTTAAATTTAGAAATATATTGTATTAGTGGGAAATTTGTTAAATCTGCAGAGGCAATTTTGTACGCAGTGACATTTAATTTTTCCAAAAAATCTACACTTTTAGAATCCCATGGAGTGCAAAGAAAAGTAATTTTTTTCACTTTACAATAATTTATAATTTCTTTAAAATCAGATTCCTCAAATTCTACATCAGTTAAAACATCAATCAATATTTCAGTTCCTTGGCTATCTAATGATGGATCTTCCAATATTTCTTTTTGATAAATACTCTCTAAATGTCGTTTTTGGAATTTAACAGCATTAACACCTGCACTAACAGCTGCATCAATTAATTTTTTAGCTAAAACTAAATCACCATTATGATTGATCCCAATTTCAGCAATAATATAACATGGTTCATCATATCCTATTGATACACCATCAATTTCAAATTTATTTTTAAAACTATAATTCACACTTTACAAAAAAAAATGGCATATTTATTTTGTCATAGTATTTTTAAAATATGCATCTAAAATTGAAAAAAATTAGTCAATTTTAGAAAAATAGAAAACCAATCATAGATTTTAAAAATATAATCTAAGGCTTAAATAATAAAAGTAAAGAAATTGATGAATGACAGATAAAATTTTTGTTTGGCTGGGTAATGATTATACTCATTATTGTCTTTCACATGCTCTTCAAAAAAAAATAGATTGTGAATTGTATGGGATTACTGAAATTACATCAAGACCAAAAAAATTTTTTGAGAGTCAAAAAATCACAGATTTTAAAAGAATTTGGTTTTTTCATGATCACATTCAAATGAAAAAATCTAATCCAGATTTAGAATATTTATCAAAGTTTGAAGAAAAATATAAAATTGAATTATGGAAATTAGTTTTAAATGAAAGAATTTTTTTATATTTTAAAGAATTTCATGATTTTTCATATAAAGAAATTCTAAATATTTTGGAACAAGAGTGTAGACTTTTTGAAACTATTTTAGATAAAGTTAAGCCAGATTTTCTATTAGCCAAACTTCCTAGCTTACATCATCAAGAGCTTTTTTATGAAATGTGTAAAAATACAGGTGTTAAAGTTTTAGCATTAAACTATACAATATTAGGAAAACATTCAATGATTTCAAGAGAGCAATCCAGATTAGATTTCATCAAAGAATTAGACCACATAGAAGGTCAAAATAAAGATTGGAATGAATTACAAAAAATTCTCAAAGAATTTGATTTAATATATTCATTAAAAAATAAAGTAATTAAATCTGATTCTGGAAAAAAAGAGAGTATTATTGCATTAAAAGATTTTTTATTTAATTACGATTCAAATAATATTAAAACTCATTACACATATTATGGAAGAACAAAAACTAAAGTCTTATTAAATTATTTTAAAGAATTCATTAAAACAAAATATCGTAAACGATTTATAGATAACAATCTATTAAAAGAAATAAAATTTTCTAATCCATTTATTTATTTCCCATTACATATGGAAATGGAGAGAGCATTATTAATTTCAGCACCATTTTATACAAACCAAATTGAAGTCATAAAGAATATAGCAAAATCTTTACCAATAAATTATAGATTAGTAGTAAAAGAACATCCTGCACAAGTAAAAAGATCATGGAGATCTATTTCTGATTATAAAGAAATTATGGACATACCAAATATCATTTTATTACATCCAGATTTCTCAAATGATATACTTTATAAAAAATCTCAGGCAACAATAACAATTTCAGGAAGTGCAGGTTTTGAAGCATCTGCATATGGAAAACCAGTTATTACATTTGTGGAAACAAATTATTCAATATTACCTACTGTACATACGTTAAATGACATAAATGATTTACCACAACTAATTAAAAAAATTATTATACAAAAATGTCTACCTAATGATTTTGAAGCTTTTATTAATTTATTACAAAAAAATATATCTCAATTTGATTGGCCAGAATTTTTACTCAAAATAGATAAAGAGTTTTTTTATGGAGGAAACTTCCATGATGTAAAAATTTCTGAAGAAAAAATGAGAAAATTTTTGAAAGAAAATGAAAAAGTGCTTTCAAATTTTGCTGAAGAACATGTAAAAAAAATAAAATCATATAAATTAAATAATGAAATTTAAAGATTTTAAAAAATACATTGAATAAAATGGGAAGAATTAGATTAGCTTTTTAAAATAAACCACATGAATTTAAATCCCCACCTTAGTGCATTAAAAAAATCATCAGATCTAAGTTTTGAGTTTCCTTCTCGTTTATTGAATGTGATTGGTATTTCAATTAATTTAAAATTATGTTCTATGGTTAACATAGTAATATGTAATTGAATTGAATCAGATGCAATTGGGTATTCAGAATCTTTAATGAACAAATAGGGGATAATTTCTTCTAGACATTCCTTTCGCATCAACCTCATTGCACAACCAACATCTGTCAAATTAACAGCACCCAAATGTTTTAAGCTAAAATATTTTATTTGTATCAATTTGGCTAAAAACACATTACCCCATACATGTAAAATAGAATTTTGATTATGTCTTTCTGATAGGATTTGTGTATATCTAGAACCTAGAATCATATCAGCATTAGGTAAATATGAAATCATTTTTTCAACATCATAACCATTGTAGGTACTATCTGATTCAGTGAATAAAATTACATTAGAATCAGTTTTTAATGATTCTTTTAGTCCTAATAATACAGAATGAGCATATCCTTTATTTTCAGTTTTATTAATTACAATGGCACCTGCTTTTTGAGCAAGAAATGATGTGTTATCTGAACTGTTATTATCTATCACTATAACATGCTTCACAAATTTTTGTTTTTGAAAATCTGAAACAACTTTTTCTATTGATTTTTCTTCATTAAATGCAGGCATTACAACACAAATATTTATTGAATCTAATGAGTCATATGCCAAATAATGATGATTGGGATCAGTTTTGTATTGTTTTCGACTTAATACAAAGATTGTAAAAAAACACACCCATATTAGATCAGATAACAAAATCCATTTAGTATAAACAGATAGAATTATGGTTTCAATTAAATTTTCATGGTATAGGATTGATTGAATTCCTCCAAAAAATATGGATATAATAATTGCAATTCCCCATATCAAATTAAGAATGAAAAGAGTGGAAAAAACTATTGCAGAAAATACAAATAATTTTCCCATGTATAGTTAAAATTACATATAGTAATAAATTAAGTAATAGGCAATCGTACTCAAATTATGAAAGCACTAATTCTTGCTGGAGGTTATGGAACAAGATTTGAAGAAGAAACAATAATCAGACCAAAACCAATGATAGAAATCGGAGGAAAACCTATTCTTTGGCACATTATGAAAACTTATTCCCATTATGGGATAAATGATTTTCTCATATGTTTAGGATATAAAGGATATATGATTAAAGAGTATTTTGCTAATTATTTTATTCATTCATCGGATCTAACAATAGATATAAAGAAAAATGAAATTGACATACATTCGGTAAATTCAGAACCTTGGAAAATAACATTGATAGATACTGGAGAAACATCAATGACAGGGGGTCGGATTAAACGTGTTGAAAAATTTGTTGATGATACATTTTTGGTAACTTATGGAGATGGTGTAGCAGATGTAAACATAACAAAATTAGTTGAATTTCATAAAAAAAATCAAACTATTGGTACTTTAACGGCTGTTCAACCACCAGGTAGATTTGGATCATTAGAGATTAAAGAAAATAAAGTTTCCAAATTTGTTGAAAAACCTTCTGGAGACAATAGTTGGATCAATGGAGGTTATTTTGTTTTTGAAAAATCTATTTTTGATTATTTGGATGGAGATAACACAATTTTAGAAAAAAAACCACTAGAAACACTTGCGACATTAAATCAATTAAGCGTGTATAAACATAATGGTTTTTGGCAATCAATGGATACACTTCGAGATAAAAACAAGCTTAATCAGATGTGGCAAGATAACCCTCTTTGGAAAAAATGGGATTAATTTTGATGTATATATGCAAACTTTTTTAATTAATGTAAATATTTTATCGTAAGAAGGATCTATAAAATGAATCGACCATTACAAATTTTCTTAGGGGACTTAACTTATGATACCATAGCAATTTCCACTGAAGCTATGCCATTAAACATTGGTTACATTGCAAGTTATTGTATTAAAAAATTTGGCTCAGATGTTGAAATTACATTATTCAAATATATATCGGAATTAGAAAAAGCACTAGAGGAAACACCTCCTGATATTTTAGGTATGAGTAACTATTGTTGGTCTCAAAATGTTAGCCAAGAAATGTTTAAAATTTGCAAAGAAAAAAATCCTGATTCTTTATGTGTTTGGGGGGGGCCAAATTTTCCGGTAGACCAACCATCTCAAGAACTTTTCTTAAAAAAAATACCTGAAGTGGATGTATACATTCCAATTGATGGTGAAATTGGATTTATGCATGTAATTGATTGTGCATTGAAATCAGATACTAAAGAAAATATCTGCAAATTAGTTTTATCTTCTTCATTAGAGGGTTGTGTGATTAAAGACGTTAAAGGAAAACTCCAATATACAATAGAAAATACTCGAATTAAAAATTTGGATGAAATTCCATCACCATACACAACTGGCTTGATGGATAAATTTTTTGATGGTAAATTAATTCCAATGCTTCAAACAAATCGTGGATGTCCATTTACTTGTACATTTTGTACTGATGGTAATGATGCAGTAATGCAAGTTAACAAATTCACTAAAGGGAGGGTAGAAGATGATCTGAATTACATAGCACAACATATCCCAGAAAAAGTTCATAGTATGTTTATAAGCGATTTGAATTTTGGAATGCTTCCAGGAGATTTAGAAACTTGTACCATGATTACTGAAATACAGAAAAAATATAATTATCCTCAACGAATTATTGCAACAACTGGGAAAAATAACAAAGAAGGTGTGATAAATGCCATTCAGAGATTAAAAGGAAGCATAAATTTTTCAATGTCTGTTCAGTCAATGGATGAAGATGTTCTTCAAAATATTAGACGAGCAAACATAAGTGTTGATAAAATGATGTCTTTAGCTCCTACGATTAAGGAATCGGGGTTATTGACAATTGCAGAAATAATTTTGTGTTTACCTGGAGAAAGCTATCAAAAACATCTCAATAGTATTAGAAAATTGGTTTTAACAGGATTGGACGATATAGTTATTCACACTTGTATGTTATTACCTGGTTCTGAAATGGCTATTCCAAGTGAACGTCTCAAATATCAATTTCAAACAAAATTTAGAATCCTTCCAAGGGATTTTGTAACATTAAGCAATGGGAAAAGAATTTGTGAAGTTGAAGAGGTAGTTGTCAGTACTAAGGATATGACATTTGATGAATATGTAGAACTTCGTGTGCTTGGTTTTATTCTTTGGATGACAAACAAAGGTATACTGTATGATCCAATTATCAAATTTCTTAACGAACTAGGAATGGATATTTTTAAACTATTTCATAAAATGGTCCAAAGAAAAGAAACAGCTCCTATTCCAGTAAGTAAAATGCTCCAAAGATACAGCGATGCCACAAAAGATGAACTGTATGACTCACCTGAAGAAATTTTTGATATGATTAAAAATGATAAAAAATATAGTGATTTAGTAGAAGGTAAAGGTGCTATCAACGTTATGCAATTTCATCATGCTGCGGTCTTGACTGAGTGTATGGATGAATGGACTGATTATGTGATTAAAATAGCAATTGAGTTATTAAAAGAAAATAAACAATATTCTGAAGATACTCAAAAAGAATTTAGAAGTATTGAGAATTTTTGTAAAGGAATGTGTCATAACCCATTAGGTAAAAATCGTATGAACACAAATCCAGAGTGTATTCTAGAATATGATGTAAAAAAATGGCTATTAGGCAAAACAGCCCTGAGAAATTTTAAATTTGCAAATCCTATAAAAACTGTTTTTATTCTTACTGATGAACAATACAAAATCATTCAAGATACACTTGATATGTATGGTGAGTCCTTAGTTGAAAAAACCAAGGTGTTGAAAATGATATCTCAACATCATCTTTGGAGACATCCAAATTATAGTAATATACAAAGTTCTGAAAATGAACCTCTACTTACTTCGACTATTATAACTGACAATACTGTTTTTTCAGTTTAATTATTGGGAATGACCAATTTTGTAAAAAGTTCCTTTTTGAAACTTTTCCTTATCTAGAAAACCTCTACCATCGATGATTATTGGAGTTTTCATAAACTTTTTCAAAAAATTACCACTAATATTTTTGAATTCGGGCCATTTGGTAAACAATAATACTGCATCCGAATTTTGTAATGCATCTTCTATTGATTGAGACATAATACAATTTGGAAAACTATCTAATTCTACAGGTTTAGTTTTAATCATTGGATCAAAAATTGAGATATTTGCACCTTTTTCTACAAATAATTTTATTGCATCTAGTGATGGAGATGAACGCATATCGTCAGTCTCTGGTTTAAATGTAATTCCTAAAATTGATATTTTTTTATTGTTTAAATCCTGTAAAATTGATTCACATAACAAAACCATTTTTTGTGGTCTTTCATCATTAATTTCCAACACTGCTTTTAACAATGGAGTGTTAACTTTATTGAGATGAGCAAAATCCAAAATTGCTTTAACATCTTTAGGAAAACAACTGCCACCAAAGCCACAACCTGGAATTAGATATGATGCTAAATTTGGAATTATTTTGGAATTATTTTTATTTGTAGTGATTCGTTTATCTAAAACTAATGCTTCTAAAATTTGATAAGGATCTACATTTGATAGGTTTTCTGCAATATTTGATATTTCATTTGAAAATGATATCAGTGTAGAAAAAAAAGCATTATTTGTGTATTTTATCAATTCTGCAGTTTCATAATTAGTATGTATAAATTCACAATTGTCTTTAAAATTTTTGAAAATTTCTTCAACCCATAATGAATTTCTTTTATTCACGCTTCCAATTACAATTTTATCTGGATTCATGAAATCTTCTAATGCAACTCCTTCACGTAAAAATTCTGGAACAACACATAATGCAAATTCATCTTCTGATAATTTTTCTTTTAAGATAGGGAGAATATGATTTTTGGAAGTCGTTGGTACTACTGTACTTCGAATAATTACAACATATTCGGTTTTTTTACAATTTTTAATAGAATTAGAAATTGCCTTGACTGATTCAACAATTTGGGTTAAATCAATTCGGTTTTCTTTTGTTGGCGTTCCAACACAAACAAAACAACCATCTGAATTTTGGATAACATTATTAAGATTAGTAGAAACCTTTAGATTACCAGAATCTAATCCTGATTCTAGAAATTTTTGAAGCCCAGTCTCAAAAAAAGGCATTTTCTTATTTTGTAATTTATTTATTTTTTCTATATCAATATCATACAAATGGATTTTATGATCAAGTTGAGCTAAACAAATTCCTGTAGTGATTCCAACATATCCTGCACCAATGACTCCTAAATTCATTTCATATCCTCATTATACCATGTATGGAGACGTTTTATTCCCTCTTCAAATGTAATTTGAGGAAAATATCCAACATCATTTTTTATTTTGGTTAAATCTGGACAACGTCTTTGGGGATTATCCACTGTGTAATTTGGGTCAATACTTTTTTCAAAACATATTTCTACAGAAATTTTAAAGCAATTCTTTACAGATTCTGCTGCTTTTTTAACAGTAATTTCATCATCATTACCAACATTAAAGATAGAACCCTTTTCTCCAAGTAGAAATACTTTAAAAAATCCTATTATTGCATCTGAGATGTAGCAAAAGCTACGTGTTGGTGTACCGTCACTATGAATTTTGATTTTTGATTCTTTGAATGCATCTTTCATGAAATCTGGGATCATCCTTCCATCATCTAATTTTAAAAATGGTCCATAAACATTGAATGGTCTGGCAATTTTTATTGGTGTGTTATATAATTGCGAAAATAAAATACATATTGTTTCTGCTAATCTTTTAGATTCATCATAACATGCTCTAGGTCCAACATTTGAAACATTTCCCCAATAATTTTCAGGAGTGGGTATGATATGAGGATCACCATAAATTTCACTACTGCTTAGAAACAACATACTTTCAATTTTATTTTGTTTTGCTAATTCTAACAAATTTCGTGTACCTTGATAATTTACATCTACGGTCTTCAAAGGGTATTTCCTATAGATTGGTGGTGATGCAATACTTGCACTATGAATAATAAAATCAATTTTTTCATCTATTGAAATTTTTTCTGAAATATCACGTTCCAAAAATTCTGTATTAGAATCATTAAAATTTTCTGTATTTTTTTCTGTGATTCGACTATCTAAAACTAAAATTTTTGAAGGATTTTCAAATGATTGATTAAGTTTTTGGAGAGTTTTTACAAAATATGTGCCTAAAAATCCTCTCCCACCTACAACTAAAATTGTTTTATTTTGAAGAATTCCTGAAAAATCTTTAATATTTTTTATTATGACATTTAGATCATTTTCTACAATATTTTCTGACATATTTGTTCAGTCTTGAAATTACCTAAAATTTGTTTTCAATTTCAAAAATATTCACTTTCGTTTATATACTATATTTCTTAATTTTGTCTGTTGAATATACCTACAAATGATTTTTTACAAAATGAGAAACTAGATGTTGATGAAGTCTCTGCAAATTTACGAGAAAAAATTATGGGTTTAGTTAAAGAGTATTATTCAACTACTCATAAAAAATCAAATTTCATTCCCGGAAAATCTTTTGTACCATACTCTGGAAAGGTATTTGATGAAAAAGAAATACAATTTTTAATTTCATCTGGTCTTGATTTTTGGTTAACGACAGGTAGATTCAATGATAAATTTCAAGAAAAACTTTCTCAACATCTAAATCGAAATTTTGTAATTACTACAAATTCTGGTTCATCTGCTAATCTTCTTGCAATTAGTTCCCTTACATCAGATTTATTCAAAGAAAGATCCCTAAATCCTGGTGATGAAGTGATCACAGTAGCTGCAAGTTTTCCTACCACTGTTAATCCAATTTTACAAAATAATCTAGTACCTGTATTTTTAGACATAGATATTCCAACATATAACATTGATGTAAAATTAATTGAATCTGCAATTACCGAAAAAACTAAAGCCATAATGATAGCACATATGTTGGGAAATCCATTTGATTTAGAAAAAATTAGTAAAATTGCTGATGAAAATAATTTATGGTTAATTGAAGATTGTTGTGATGCTTTAGGTGGAACATTTAACAATCAATTAGTTGGAACATTTGGAGATATTTCGACTTTTAGTTTTTACCCTGCACATCAAATTACCATGGGAGAAGGTGGTGCAATCACTACGGACAATGCTAAAATCAAAAGATCTATAGAGTCATTTCGAGATTGGGGGAGAGATTGTTTCTGCGCTCCTGGAGTAAACAATACTTGTGGAAAACGATTTGAGTGGAAATTAGGAGATTTACCTGAAGGATATGATCATAAATATATTTACTCTCATTTAGGATATAATCTAAAACTTACAGACATGCAAACGGCTGTAGGATTGGCTCAATTAGAAAAATTAAATTCTTTTGTAGATGCTAGACGGAAAAATTTTCAATATTTGAAGACAGAATTGTCAAAATTTGAAAAATTCATAATATTACCAGAATCTATGATTAATAGTAATCCTTCATGGTTTGGTTTTCCAATTACAATTAAATCTGATGCTCCATTTTCTAGAGAAGATTTGGTATTCTTTTTATCTCAAAAAAATATAGATACACGAACACTTTTTTCAGGGAATATTACAAAACAACCTTATTTTACAAATAGAACATATAGAATTTTTGGAAAATTATCAAATACCGATTTAATGATGAATAATACCTTTATGATTGGGGTTTTTCCAGGATTGACAAAAGTTATGTTAGAATATGTAGTATCACAGTTTACAGATTTTTTCAAATCACTGAAAGAAAATTAATTTTTAAAAGTAATTTTTTTACTTGTAGAAAAATTAAATAAAAAGACAATAAAAATTGCGATTATTTGACTTGTTGAATAATGTAGTTGTAAGAATTCTGTGAATGCAAAAACTAAGCCTGCATTAATTAATAAACCTAAAAAATAAAAAATATTATATTTTATAAACCGTACATATGTTTTTTTAGTTTTAGTAACTTTAACAAATGTCCAATATTCATGAATAAAAAATCCAAAAACAATAGTTAACTCATATGCAATAATAGATGATGATAAATAAAAAATATTCAGATGATCTGTAAAAAATATTGTTAATACTAATAATAAAATGGCATTAATAATACCTACAAAAATAAATTTGTAAATTTTTGGATCACTTAATACATTAATTAAAAAAAATTTAAATGAACAAATAATATTTTTTATATAATTCAAATTATTTCAATTATACAGTGAATAATGTTTTTGATGCCATTGATATGATTTTTTCAATCCTTGTTCAATTGAATTTTTAGGTTTCCAATGTAATATTTTTTTGGCTTTTTGTACGTTTGCATAACCTTTTCCACCAGATATATCATAATCCCGTTTTTGTGATTCTAAAAGGGAGATATCATTATTATAATTTGTAAATTTTTTACAGATTTCTACTATTTTCTTAACTGGATTTGATTTACCTGCCCCGATGTTGAATATTTCACCCTCAATATTTGGTATTTTTGATGCTTTTAACATTGCATCAATTACATCGTCAATAAAGATAAAATCACGAACAGATTTTGGAGATGAAATCCCTAATTTCTTATTGTTAATTATTGCAAACATTATGTCTGATACCAACCGTCCTTTACTTTCGAATTTACCATATGGAGTAAATAATCTTAATGTTGTCACAGGTAACGATCTTAATTTAAAAAAATATTGAGCAATATTTGTTTGAGATGCTTTTGTAATTCCATAAAATGTCAAAGGATTCAAAGAATTTGTTTCTAAAAATCCTCGATGACCGGACTTAATTCCATATTCAAATACACTGCCTAAATTCACAATTCTTTTAACATTTAGATTTGATAATGCAGAGAATAAATTCAAGGTTCCGTGTAAATTTGTTTTAATCATTTTTGAATAATCATTTTCTTTTGAATTTGTTCCATATGCAGCACAATGAAAAACGAGTTCAGGATTAATTTTCTTAACTATATCTTCTAATTTTTTTTGTTTGAGTTCTACTTTGTAAATGTTTAAGTCATCTTGAATATCAGATATACGCCAAAAATCAGATGAATTTCTAGTTAGTAAATGAACTTCATTATTTGAGGGGGAGAGTTTACGAATTAGGTTAGAACCTATAAACCCAGTTCCTCCAGTAATTAAAATTCTTGTCATTTAGATAAAAAATTCTTAAAAGTTAGATATAAGCTATATCATGAAATATAATGTATAGATACAATTAGGCAAATATTTTTTCTCATTAAGTTTAATGTTCAATCTTATACAAAACAGTTCCAGTTTTGTTACTCACATATATTAACTCAAAATTATTTGGAATTTCTGGATGTTTTGGATTTTTAAAAATTTGGAATTTTTCAATACTTTGAGGACTGTTATCATAAACTAGATAATCAGGAACATGTTGAACTCTATTATGTCTATCTGGAGGAATACTCCACATGTTTGATTCTCTAATCTGATAGTCTGACCAATTAGTTCTAGAGATAAATGAGTCAATGGTATCTTCTTCTAAACCTTCATTAAAATATGTAAATAGAAACTTACTTTTTGCATAATGTGCATAATTGTTGCTACTTGCCATTACAATTTTATTTTCAATATCAGGTTCCATTGATAAGATTTCACCAATTTCTATATAGCGTAATGCTACCAAATCATAATTTTTTTCCGAAGAAAGTAAATTATGATAATCTACAGGTTCCTCAAAAAGAATATTTTTTTCTACCATATATGATGAAATTAAGTTAGAGGTTATAATTATCAAAATTATTATTACTAGAGAAAATTTTATTCCTCTATAAGGTTCAATTTTTAAAATATTTTGTATTTTTATTATAATTTTAGGGATTATCTTGATAACAAAAAAAGCAGAAAATGCAGTGGGTATAATCAATATTGCAAACATATCCCAGGCTGCTTGTATTCTAATTATAGATATAAACAACATAAAGAACGAACCAATTACAAGTAATCTTAAAACATTATCAGGGATTTTTTTAATTGATAATGTTCCAATTATTATTAAAGGTAAAATCAATGGAAGAAAAAAATATTTTTCAATTTGGTTTGTCAAAATTAGTAATGTAAAAAGTGTTATTGAAAAACCAAGTATACCAATTAAATATTTTTTTGGAAATTCATATCTAAAAAAACCAAGAATTCCACCGAAGACAAAAAATAGTCCATTAAATGAAAGGAAAGGAATTGTTGAAAAATTGTTGTAACCAAGACCTAAGTTGAAAACAACATGAGAATTATACAAGAATAAATTTTCAGGATATTCTTGAAAATAAAATTGAATATTATTTTTTATTTTATCTAAATAAGATATCTCAGAATTTTGATTTGAGATTATTGTTTTAAAAACTTCTTTATTTGAGACTGATTCCATTGACAAATAGAAATTGGGGTCATTATCAATAACATTACCACTAGTTGATAAATTGTATATTATTAGAGGAGAGATAGTAAGTACAAAAAACAATATAAAATAAAAGATTAATTGTTTTTTTTGCTTTTTTACAAAAAATAGAATAAAAATCAATACTCCAAATCCAAGAAATAAAGATTGGGGCCTGATCATGAATGATAATCCTAAGAATATTGCACAAAATATAATGTGTTTTTGTTGTAAATTTTCTTTGGTTATAAAATAAAAGAATATGAATATTAGAAACACAGGAAGCATTTCTGAATGTGTTATGATAGATTCTACATGCAGAAGTGGGTTAACTGCAATTATGATCTGCCCTAATAATGCAACTTTTTTATCAAAAAAATTTCGAATTATAAAATATGAAATAAAAACGATTCCAGTTGAAAAAGTTACTGAAAATATTTTTGCGGTGATAAATGGATCATTGATTAAAAAGTCTGACGATGCAAGAATTATTGGCCATCCTGCTGGTGCATTAAAAGTCTGTACATTTGTTCTATCCCCATATAAAATTTCTATACCATGATAAAAATAAACCAAAAGATCACCATCGTGGGTTGGATTGTCTACCAAAAATGTAACAAATGAGACAGTCACAAAAAATACAATTGTAACAAGTAAGCTTAATTTCATTTGAGAAATGAAAGAAACAGTATTAGAAAAAATGTTAACAGAAGAAGAATTTTGAAGATCTTTAATCATTTAAATCAATATTTCGACACAAATCACAATTTTTAAGTTTTTAGCATATTGACTAGATTGTATAATCATTATTTTAGGTGAATTACATAACGATTAAAAGATAAAACAAATTAATAATTTAAATTTAAAAAAAATAAAAAATTATTGATTTTTTATAAATTCTTTATCTTCTTCTAAAGATCTTTTTAATCCTTCATTAGGTTCATGATCTTTATTGATTTCTAGTAATTCAGGTTGTGAATTTAATAATTTTAAGATATCTTTGAGATGTATTGGTCTAGATTGAATTTTTGATATTAAAATTTTAACAAGTTCAAGATCTTCAGGAAAATCAATTGTCCATCTTAAATTAGATATATTATCTGTGTGTTCAAAATTTTTTATTTTAAAATCTTGTTTATTATTACGAAAATAAGGAGTTACATGTTCATGTTCTGAAGGCAATTTAGCATTATCCCATGCTTTTTTTAATGTATCAAAAGAAAAAATTTCTGTTTCATTTCCATCGGGAAAAGTTCGAGGAAATGTATTTGTCACATAATCATAATTTTCAGATTGAAAAATTTTAATTCCCCTATCTATTATGGTAGGATCTATCAATGGGCAATCAGCAGTTGTTCTAATAATAGTGTCTATTTTAAATAAATTTGCACATTGAAAATATCTATCAAGCACATTAGTGCTACTACCTCTAAAAACATCAATTCCTAAATTTTTTGAAAAAGTCTCAATTACATCATCTTCTTCCAGAGTTGTTGTAGCAATAATTATTTTCTCAATTTTTTTACAATGTTTTAATTGTGAAACTGTATAATAAAGACTAGAATTTTTTCCGTCAACAGTTTTTAACACTTTACCAGGCAATCTAGTTGAACCCATTCTAGCTTGAATTATACAACAAATCATGATTTAAGATATTATTAGTTTTTTATTAATCAAATGATAATTATCAAAAAATATGAAAGTGTAATTAAAATAAATGAAGATAGATATATGTAAAAGATTTTTAGCCTAAATTAGATGGTAAGTATTAGCATAGATGGTAAAACCATAGGTGATGAATATCCTTGTTTTACTATTGCTGAAGCAGGTGCTAATCATGATGGAATATTAGATAAAGCTTTGAAACTAATTGATGCTGCAAAAGATGCACAGTCAGATAGTATAAAATTTCAAACATACAAGGCTTCTAAATTGACTACAAAATCAGCACCAAAGTATTGGGTTGACGGCAATCCAAAAGAAACACAATATGAAGTCTTTTCAAAACTGGATCATCTTACAAATGATAATTGGAAGGAGATTTTTGAATATGCTAGATCAAAATCAATTACATGTTTTTCAACACCATTTGATGAAGATAGTGTTAACTTGCTATATGATTTAGAAACACCAGCATACAAAATTGCATCTGCAGACATTACTCATATTCCTCTTATCAAATCTATTGCTGCAAAAAAATTACCAATCTTTATTTCAACAGGAATGTCTTCAGATGATGAAATTAGGTATGCAATAGATACAATTGAAAATGAAGGAAATCACGATATCGTCATAATGCATTGCATTACATCTTACCCTACAGAACCTCAAGATGCAAACTTGTCAATGATTAAAACATTGAAAGAAAAATTTCCCAATTATATAATAGGGTATTCAGATCATACAATTGGAACTAATATTGGAGTGTATTCAACATTTTATGGTTCAACATGTATTGAGAAACATTTTACTTTTGATAGTTCATTGACGGAGAGTCCAGATCATAGATTGTCATTAGATACTGTAGGGTTTAGAAAATTGGTAAATGAGTTAAGGGTTGCAGAAAGTTCTAAAGGTGAATCAAAAAGAATTAAATTTGATTCTGAAAATGAAGCTGTAAAATTTGCACGAAGAAGTATAGTCTCTACAAGAAAAATCAATGTGGATGAGAAAATTATAAAGGAAATGTTAGAAGTAAAAAGACCAGGAACTGGAATATCACCTAAATTTTTTGATGATATAATTGGAAAAACTGTAAAAAATGAAATTAAAGAAGACGAGCCAATTCAATGGGATAATCTAAATGAATAATATTCAAAAAGAAAATTTAATTATTATTTTAGCAAGAAAGGGAACTAAGAACATTGCAAGGCAAAATGTTAGGCTTGTAAATGGGAAACCTTTGATTTATTATATTATTAAAAAATGTCAAGAAATAAAATCAGCAGATATTCTTGTTAGTACAGATTCAGAAGAAATTAAAGAATTATCTATTTTATACGGAGTGGATTGGTTAGACAGACCAAATACATTAACTAAAGACAATATAGGTATAGAAAAAATTGCTCATAATTCTTTAATTCAATTACAAAAGAAAAACTTGAATTATAAAAAATGTCTTGTTTTGAATCCCCATTTTCCATTAATCAAAACATCTACTATTTCCAAGTTTTTTTCAATATTAGATAACAAAAAGGAAACAGTATTTGGATTTCAAAAAGATGATGAAGCAGAGTATATTAAAATTGAAAAAAATAGAAAGGATCAAAAATTTGTGAATCTAAAATTGAATATTGCAGAAAAAAGAAAAATTGTATCTTTTAATTGTAAAACTTTTTTAATTAAGAAAAAACTGTCCAAACCAGAATTTGGAATTAAATTAAAAAAATCAGAAATTTTTTCACCAGATAGTTATCATGGTTTTGGAATTTTGGATAATATAATGAAGAGAAGGAAAATTCTCGTTAGATTAGATGGTAGTAAATCAATTGGATTGGGACATGTTTACAATATGCTTACAATATTGAATCATTTTAGAAATGATGAAATTCTTATTTTAATGAATAATAAAAAATGTTTAGGCAAAGAAAAGTTAGAAGAAAATCTTTATAATGTAAAATTATTTTCTAATGAATCAGAATTATTTAAGGAATTAAAAAAATTCAAACCAGACATAATTTTTAATGATATATTAAATTCTAAAATAAAATACATGCAAAAATTAAAAAATACAAAATTTTTTGTTGTAAATTTTGAAGATGTGAAAGAAGGAAGGAAATTTGCAGATTTAGTTTTTAATCCAATTTTTTCAAGCAATAAAAGATTCAAAAATGAGTTTTATGGTGCAGATTATGCATGTGTTAGAGATGAATTTAGAATTTTTAAAAGAAAAATAATAAGAAAGAAAATTGAAAAAATTACAATCACGTTAGGCGGAGTGGATTCAAATAATAATACACTTCGAGTAATTGATTCAATAAGAAAAAATAAGATTAGTAAAAATATTGAAATCAATGTGATCCTTGGATTTGGTTTTTTACACAAAAAAGAACTTGAAAGAAAAATCCAGGACATGATAGAAGAAGATTATAAGATTAAAATAATTGAAAAAACAGATTTTATCTCAAAATTTATTGTAGATTCAGATTTTGTTATAGCATCTAATGGAAGAACAGTTTTTGAAGTTGCTTCATTAAAAATTCCCATCATTTCACTTTCTGTAAATTCACGTGAAGGACTGCATAGTTTTGTTAAAGAATCAAAAACAGGGATTCAAATAGATTTTACAAACAAAATGTCAGGAAAAAAATTAATCAATGCTATTTCAACCATGGAAAATTTTGATAAAAGAAGAAAATTTTTGAAGAATTTAGAAAAAATTGAATTGGAAAAAGGGATTGAAAGAGTAGTTCACATAATTAATTCAGAATATGACAAGAAAAAATTAAATTTCAAATTTTAATGGAAATTATTTATTAAATTAAATTTTATTTATGGAAAATATTAGATTATTAAAAATGGTTATTTAATAAAAAATGAAATAATATAATCTATTACCAAGCAGTCCAACCACCATCGATTACAAGATTTGAACCAGTCATATATGAAGAAGCATCAGAAGAAAGAAAAATAATTGCTCCTACATACTCATCTTTTTTAGCCATTCTTCCCAACATAGTTTTTTCTGAATATTTTTTTATGAATTTTGAATTTTGTGAATTTTCTACACCTCCTGGTGAAAGTGTATTTACTCGGATTCCAGTTTGATTCCAATATGAGGCCAAATATCTTGAGAGATTGATTACTGCAGCCTTTGTTGCAGAATAAAATGCTGCAGCATTTTGACCACTATCACCATAAATCCGTTGATCAGGTGCAACAAGACCATAAGTAGAGGAAATATTTATGACATTTCCATTTTTTTGTTTTAACATAATTTTTCCTACTTCTTGACAACACAAAAAAATTCCGGTTAAATTTATTGATAAAGCATTATTCCAATCAGATAATGGGAAATTTTCAAAAGATGTAGTTCGAAGTTTATCATTTCCTTGATATGCAGCATTATTAATTAATACATCAATTTTTGAGAATTTTTTCATAGTTTTTGAAACCATATTTTTTATTGAATTCTTTTTTCGAAGATCTAATTTTATAGGTAAAGATTCAACAGAGTACTTATTTTTAATTTCCTGAGAGATTTTTTTACAAGCATCATAATCAATATCTGCTAAAACTACATTGGCACCTGAACTACTCAATCCCATAGCATATTGATAACCTAAATTCCCTGCTGCACCAGTAATTATTACAACACGATTAGACATATCAAACAGATTTTTCAATATGTAAATAAGAAATATTGTTCTACTTCAATCTTACTTTTTTAAAAATTAAATTCGACTAATTAATTTACAATCTATTTTTTTTTTTCAATAATGTGATTATCTAGCCATAAAACTTCTAATTCAGATTTTTCAAAAACTCGTAATCCATCATTGATTGTTCTAACTATAGGTTCCCCATGAAGATTAAATGAGGTATTTAATAATGCAGGAACACCTGTTTTTTCATAGAATTTAAAAATCAAATTCCATAAAACTGGATTTTGTTCTTTTTTTAATAATTGTGCTCTTGCAGTACCATCTGCTTGATGGACAGATGCTGGAATTTTATTTTTTCCATCCTTTGTTTCAAAAGCTATAGTCATAAATGGTGATTCAAGATTTTTAGGATTTTCAATTAGTATATCCTGATATTCAGATAAAATAATTGGTGCAAAAGGCATCCAAAAATCTCTTTTTTTAATAGAATTATTTATTTTTTCAACATTTGAACTCGTACGAGGATCTGCAATTATACTTCTATTTCCTAAAGAACGCTGTCCCATTTCCATATTACCTCTACATACTGCAACAATTTTGTTATCTAATATTTTTTCAAGAATTTGTTCTTCTGAACTAAATTTTTTGACATCATATTGTGACAATGATAATACATCTTTTTCATGATATGTAGCATCAGAACCAAGATATAGAGAATCAAGTGGTTTTGGAGATACACCATTCATTTCTGCCCAATGATAACATGCTCCAATTGGAAGGGTTTCATCTGTTCCTGCACCACAAACAAAAAATTTTTTAATATTAGAAATTTCTGAAATATTTAGATTTGCTTTTACATTCATTGATACACCACCAGAAAAAACCAAACTTTTTGTATTGTATTCTACACATGCATTAGAAATCCATTTTACCAAGATCTTTTCAGTAAACGATTGTAAACCAGCTGCAATATGATCAAATCTAAAATTCTTTAAATTATTTTTTAGGTGATCATAAATATCTGGAATATTCTTGTTGAAAGAAAATTCTAAGTCATTTAGTTGTAACATATTTTCAAATATTTTTTCTACTTTTTCAATCATAGGTCCATTATAATAAGATGCAAGACCCATTACTTTGTATTCATGTTCATTTGCTAACATTCGTAAAACAAGTGTTGTGTATCTGTAAATTCTTGCTAACTGAAAATCTTTATGATTATATTCTTTAACTCTCTCAATTTTATTTTTTTCTTTTGAATATAAAGAAAATGTTCCACTAAGATCATCACCCCATGCATCTGCAGTTACAATTAATGTATTGTCTTCTCTTATTGGACTACCATAAAATCCATATGCTGCATGACACCAATCATGTTCCATATGAATTATTTTCTTTGGCTCAATTTCTAACAATATTGAAAGAATTTGTTTAAAGAAATCAGACACTTTTTTTCCATCTTCTTCAGTATATGGATTTTGTAATTTAGAAATTTCAAATTTTTGTCCTAATTCGGTATTATATGGAAATTGATTTAAATTTATTTTATCTTTAAAAATTTCTAAGAATGATTTATTTTCACCTAAAACTAGATTTGGATACCAATATTCTTCCATTGATCTAATTTGATCATCTAATGAAAAAGTTGAATATTCATTAATCAATGAGGGAATTAGACTAATTTTATTTCCACAAATAATTATTTTATCAAAATCCTTACCTTTCAATCCTGAATATTGTAATGCTTCTTTAATAGAATTTATTGGAAAAGATGAATCAGATTTTATTCTTGAATATCTCTCTTCACTAGAAGAGAAAATTACTTTGTCATCTACAAATATTGCACATCCTGAACATTTTTCCAGAGTTACTGCCAAAATCTTCATACTTTTTGTAATTTGACATTCAAATATATATTCAAACTATAAAATCATTGAAAAATTTCTCATATTCATATATTTGATAATAATGAATCACAAAAACTAGAAATATGTTAATTACTCTAAAAATATAATTGAAAATATGCAAAAAATGCATTCAACCCGATACAAGACCAGGCGTATTATTTAATGATAAATCAATTTGTGGAGCTTGTTTATGGGAAGAAGAAAGAAAACATATTGATTGGAATAAACGTAGAATTCAATTAAAAAAAATTGCTGAAAATGCTAAGAGTAAATCAAATGGACCATATGATTGTGTCATTGGTGTTAGTGGTGGGAAGGATAGTACTAAACAAGCAATTACAGCTAGAGATGAATTAAATCTTCGATGTTTACTGGTAAATTGTGAACCTGAAAATATCACAGAATTAGGTAAACAAAATATTGAAAATTTAAAATTACAAGGATTTGATGTGATAACAGTTAGACCTAATCCCAAAGTAATGAAAAAATTGATTAAATATGATTTTTTAAATCATTTAAATCCGGTAAAGGCATCAGAATTTCCTCTTTATGCATCTGCATATGTGATTGCTGAGAAATTTAAAATTCCGTTAATTATACAAGGAGAAAATCCGGGGTTGACCGCAGGTGTAAGTTTAACAGGTGTAGGAACTGATTCAGATGCATTAAAGGCATATCAATTACAAACTTTGTCAGGAGGATGGAAAGAATATCTTAATGTTGAAGGAATCACGGAAGATGATTTACATCTATTTCATTATGATGTCAAAAAATTGATAGAACTTGATGTACAAGGAATATGGATTCAATATTTTCTTAAAGAATGGTCATATAGAGAAAATGCTGAATTTTCAAAAAAATACGGATTTAAAGAACGTGAGAAAATTCAACCCGATGAAATAGGAACATACGTTGCTTTTGCTGCTATTGATTCGGATTTAGTACCTGTAAATCAAATGTTAAAATACATTAAATTTGGTTTTGGGCAATGCATGGATCATGCATGTTTTGATATTAGAGATGAATTTATGAATCGTAATACTGCCATTGATTTGGTATTAAAATATGATGGAAAATGTGCCAATTATTTTATTGAAAAATTTTGTGAATATATTGAAATTTCTCAAGAAGAATTTTGGGAAACTGCTGAAAAATTCCGAGGTAGTATGTGGGTGAATGATGGAACCCTACAAAATAAAATGCATGAATTATTACAAAATGAACTAATCACATAACAATATACTATAAAATTTTGATTATATTGACTAACATTTGTGATGCATTATCTCTATTTTTCATATATCGATCTAAATATTTATTTTTTATATTTTTTTAAGAGACTAACAAATTTCTTACCATCATCATTCTGTTTAACACCTACAAAATAATGTAAACCCACTCCCATGTATCCTTTTTTAATTATGTTAAGATCTTGTTTCGAAAAATCATTTTTTTTAATTTTTTGTTTTAATTTTAATAATTTTTTTGCATCATTATTTATTCGTCTAGTAATACGTTCCATATTAAAAGACATCATATCTTGAGAAATATTTTCTTCGCCACTAGTCATCCAAATCTTTTCTAAAAATTTATAATAATTTTTATAAAATTTATAATTAAAATAATTTTCTCGTTTATGACTCCAAGAATTTGTTATATAAAATAAATCTAATTTTGGGTACGATGATAAATATGATATTTTGTTTTTTAAAAATACATTACATATATCCTCTAAATCAGAACTTTCATCTTGTGGATTAATATAATTATCATAAATTGTAGATTCCTCATTTCTTAAATCATATTTTGTTGCTCTTCGTAAATGTTCAGGAAACAATTCCTTCACAAATTTCGATATTAATTTTGGATCATTTTTTGCTAATTTTTTTACTGCATCTTTTTGTAATTCTCGTTTTAACATTCCATGACTCTCACCAAGTGCAATTAAGATAATTTGATTTGAATTCATATTTTTTAAAATTAAATCTAGGTTTTCCATTGGATTGTATGTGTGATGTAAAACTCCTTCTACACATAGCATATCAAATTTTTTTAAAAATTTTAAATCAATATCAAAAAAACTTTTATTAATAATAGTTAATTTTTTCAATAAATTAGTTTTTGAAAAAATATTTCTTGCAATTTTACAGCTAATTTCATTAGGATCAATAATAGTTACTTTTGCTCCATAAAATGCATAAAATAATGCTTTTTCCCCTGTACCCCCACCTATTTCAAGAATTTTTTTATTTTGAAAAAATGATATAGGAATTCCTAAAGTATTGAATAAGTTTATTCTTTGATCAAAGAACTGTTTCTTACTTTTAACATCAATTAAATTTCTATGACTAGGAGAAACTTTTCTGTAAATTTTTAGAACATCATTCTCTATCTCTTTACGTTTTTTAAAATTTTTTAACAACGATACTCACTAATGGAATATTAATGAAGTATTTGAAGGAATTGTTAAGTGGTTTTTGGAACAGAAAGATTATTCAGGGATACAGTGATTTAAACTACATTAACTATTACAAAATGAATTAGTAACAATACACTACGCAATTTTTGTAATTATATTGACTAACATTTGTGATGCATTATCTCTATTTTTCATATATCGATCTAAATATTTTTGAGAATTTTTTACAAATTTTGCTGAATTTTTTTCATCAAGTAATTCTAATATTTCATTCATTACATCTATATCATAATTAATTGTTTTAATTGCTTCGTCCTTAATAAATTCAAATTCTATTCTGTTTTGTTGTAATTCAATGTTTAATGTTGGTTTCTTAAATAACATTGCCTCCAAGATTACACTCGATGCATCAAAATTATCTGTTGCAATATTTACATGAAGATCACAATTTTGGAGTAATTCTCTAATTGGTTCATGTTGATAAAATTTAATTTGATCATTAGTGTTTATCATATTTTTAATTATTTCATTACTACTATTTTGTTGTGGATGTAATTTGAAAATTATTTCAATTTCAGGATTATTGTTAGTAAGTTGAATGATTTTTTGTAAAGTTTTTTCATATTTATCAAAAAGACTAATTCTTAGACCTTCTGCATGAATAATAATTGGTCTTAATGTCACTAGAATTATTTTCTTATTAGTTTTTTTCTTAATTTTATCTACATACAAATCATATTTTGGACTACCAGAAACAATAATTTTACTACTATCAATTTTTTTTACATCAATTAAATAATTTTTAACAATATCTCCCCATACTGCAATTCTATCTTTTACAGAGTCAAAATCATCAAATATATCAAAATGTGAAATAGATTCAACATAATTTGCAAAGGCATGTTGTAGATGTAAAAAGGGAATTTTTCCACCCACATTTGAAAAAACTTTCTCAGTTTCTCCTGAAAAATTCAGTGTTAGTATACTTTGAACATCTGTTCTAGATTGAATAGATTCAGCAATTAGAATTTGCATCATATATTCATCAAATCTTTGAATTAATAGTTGATTTAGTTTACTTTGTATAAATGAACTAAAGTTGATTTCTTTATAATCAAAATTTAAAAGATTTTTTTTATTTTCAATTATTTCATTTATTTGATTAAAAAATTTTTCTTTATTTTTTTTAAACTCATCTAACTCATTTTTTTCTAACCAATCTTCTGGAACCATTATCATGGATTTTGATTTAATCAAAAATCGTAATGTCTTAAAATTATAAACAGAAGATTTTCTAAAATTTATTAAGACAGGTTTAAAACCAGATTTGTTTATTTCATCTAATAAAATATGATATGTTGCAGGATCAAACTCTAATAATATAATTTTTTTCTTACCATATTTTCTTAAACCAAAGAAACTTCCAACAAATTTTTCGATGATATTTTTAATTATCTTATACTTCTTTCTTCCAATGATCATTTTAATTTTGAAATTTCCAATTTTAATTGGTATTACAATTTTTTCAAAACTTGTAAATTTATCTTGACCTATATTTATTAAATTAATTTTTTCTTTAAATTTAGATTTTATAAATATATTAAAAATATTATTAGGTAAAAAAATTTTGTTATATTTTTCATCTTCTAATATTTTTCTAATTACATTAATTTTTGGAATAATATCCATGAAATATTCATGTAATTCATTTCTATCAATTAGATTTACAAGATTAATCCCATGAAATGATAAATCAGAATTAGTAAATTCTCCAATTTTTTTTAAACATTGATTTGTATAATCAAATATTTCTCGTCTGTCCAAATCTGTTAAAAAATCATCAATCATTTTATGATGAATATTTCTATCAGATAATTTTTTATGAGAATTATAATCAAATGCAATGAATTCAGAAGAATCTCTTGTCAGTAGAGGTGTTAGTTCCACTTCTTTTATCTCCTCTAAAACATATAATTCAGTCACAAAAATTCATTTTTAAAAAAATTTTTAGTAATATAAAATAGAGCAATATGTGTTATTTTTAACGTAAATCAATCATCTAATGTTCATTTTTAGCCTAAATAATTAGCAAAAAAAATTTGATATTTTATTAAAACAAGGATTAGTATTTAGTAATTAATTATACTCTAAATAAAATTGTCATAGTTGCCATATCTAATAAATAGAAATGAAAATTTGAATTAAAATTAAATATAATATTTTTACTAAATAAAATTAATAGTAGATCAAATTATTAATGAATAATTATAATTATTCATATGAATCCAAATTTTTTCATAGTTGGTGGTTCAAAATGTGGAACTACAAATATTTCATATTACCTTAATTTACACCCTAAAATTTTTTTCTCAAAATTAAATGAGCCATATTATTTTTGTCAATGGGATATTCCAATAAATTTTAAACGTGATTCTATGATTACCGATATGAAAAAATATCTAAATTTATTCAAAAATGTAACTACTGAAACAATTGTTGGTGAAGCAAGTTCACCATATCTTAGTTGCTCTCATGCTGCAACAGAAATAAAAAAATCATTTCCAAATTCAAAAATATTAATTTCGATACGAAATCCAATAGAACGAGCACATTCTGCTTATTTTTCTTATCAATTTATGCACCCTACAAAACAAAATTTTATGGAAATGATTAAAGATCATCAAAAATTAATCAATGATGATATTTTTTACCTTGACAGTATTTTAGAATCTGGGTTTTATACAAATAATATAAAAAAATTTCAAGATACTTTTGGAGAGAAAAATGTTAAAATAATAATTTTTGAAGATTATATCAAAAATATAGAATATGATATAAAATCTATCCTAAATTTTTTAGGATTAGATGAACACATGCATTTTGATGAACAATCAAAAGGATCTCATAGAATTCCAAAAAATTTTATTTCAAAAATTCTATTAAATAATAAAAATTTTAGAAAATTATCTACATTTCTTATTCCAACTATAATGAGGCAAAAATTTGGTGACAAGTATTTGTTAAAACAGGTAAAAAAACCAGAAATGTTAGAATCTGAACGTAGTTATCTAAGAGAATTGTATAAAAATGAAGTCATTCAATTAGAAAAATTTTTAGGAAAAAAATTACCATGGAACGATTTTCACTAATTTTTATAAATTTTAATTAAAATTTGGTTTAGACAATTTCATTTTTAATTAAATTAATCACTAAATTCTGTTCTTTTTTACTAATTAGTGGGTATAATGGAAGTGATAATATTTCATTGTATAATTCATCTGAATTAATGAGTTTATCTCGTATGATTCCTTTTTTTCTATATATTGGAAATTTATGAAGGGGTTTGTAATGTACAGAAGTTCTAATCCCAGATGATAAAAATTTTTCAAATAATTTATTTCTAGATATGGGAAATTTCTTCTCTATTCGTATAATGTAAAGATGACATGCATTATCTACGATGTTTTTTCCGGTTGGAATAGAAATTCCATCAATATTCTTGAGATGTTTATTATAATATTTGAAGGCATTTTGTCTTTTTTTATTCAAAATATTAATTTGTTTTAGTTGACTTATACCCAAAGAAGAACGAATTTCATCTAATCTATAATTATAACCTGGTTCTTTAATATCATAATCCCATGGATACCCAACAGAATATCTGTCCTTAAGTGAACGTGAGATTCCATGATTTCTAATAATTCTTACATGATCAATCAATGTTTTGTTTTTGGAAATAATCATACCTCCTTCAAGGGTTGTAATATTTTTGGTAGGGTAAAAGCTAAAACATCCAGAATCTCCAAATGTACCTACATGTTTATTCTTGAATTTTGTTCCAATTGCATGAGCACAATCTTCAATTACAAATAATTTTTTAGATTTTGCAATTTTCATAATTTTAGTCATATCACATGCTATTCCAGCAAAATGAACTGGAATTATGGCTTTCGTACGATTTGAGATACTAGCTAGGATTGAATTTATAGAAATAGTCATTAATTCTTTATCAACATCAACTATGACAGGTTTAGCACCTGTTAGTAATACAGCATTAATAGTAGCAACAAAAGTAAGATCAGGTACCATTACTTCATCATTTTTTCCAATCCCTAGAGCTTTTAATGATAGATGTAATGCAGAAGTAGCATTTGATACACCAACTGCATACTTAGAACGAACATAGTTTGAAAATGAATTTTCAAATTGAATCAACTTTGGACCGTCTGTAAGTAATTTATCATTTAATGCTTGTAAAACAGATTTTTTATCTAAAGATGATATCGATGGAATAAAAAGTGGAACAACGATTTTAGGATTATCAAATGAGTCTTTTTTATTTTTCATTAAATTACCTCATCAAGTTCAGTTTTTTGGGATTTTATTGTTTTTTCATAAATTTGAAATATACCTTTAGACATGCTATCCAAATTCCCTTCATTGTTTACCATATTAAATCCTGATTCTGCTAATTTTTGACATTTTGATGGATTTTCTAATAGTTCTAAAATAGCATCTGCGAGTTTTCGTGAATTTGAGGGAGGAACAAGTAAACAATTTTCATTATGAGTAATAGTATAAGGAATACCATGAGCAGTTGTGCTTATTACAGTCTTATTACAAGCAAATCCTTCTAACGGAGTAAGTGGAGATAATTCCCATCTTGACGGTAAGACTAAAAATTGACATTGATTATATGCCGAAATTACATCCTCTCTGGGAGGTTTTTTAATTACAATAATATTTTTGGATAATTTTAATTCATGAATTTTTTGTTCCATTTTTAATTCATATCCAAAATCTACACCCAAGATTATAATTTTCAATTTTGATAGTAGTGAATTATCTTTAATTAAATTAACAGCATCTAATAGAGTATCAATCCCTTTAACTTTATGAAATCTACCTAAAAAAAGAATAAAATTATTTTCAATGTTATATTTCTGTTGAAAATCAACAGTTGATGATTTTAATTCATTAATGTCAATACCGTTTTTTACAACAGAGATTTTAGATTTATCACAAAATTGCAAAAATATATCTTTTTCATAATCATTAGGAACAATTACTTTACTTGATTGATTAATAATAAATTTTAATAATGGTTTTTGTAGTTGTGTTAGAAATTTTTTTTTAAATGAAGATTCTTTTAAATCTGGATGTGTTGTCAAGCCACCTTGATCTGAAATTATTAAAGGAATTTTTTTTCTTTTTGAAACTATTGCCGATATAAAAGCTTGAAAACTTCTAATTCCTACTGTATGTATTATATCAAAATCATCTTTCATCATTTGTTTATACATTCCCAAATTTATGAAAAAAAGAAATGATGAAAACCACACATGTGTTCTTTTAATTATAAAATTTTCTATTTTTTCTTCTTTTGGTAATTTCTTATTGAATGTATTAGAATTATTTGCAAAATCAAGATCAGTGGTATAAATAATTAAATCATGGCCTTCATTAGAAAGCTTTTTTGCAATATGAATACAAAGAAACATAATTCCTCCAAATTGTGTCGCAGGCAATGATGCGGGACATGTAAGTGCTATTTTCATTTTTTAACATTTTTTTGAGAGTATTTACTTGTAGTTAAATTAACACAAATAGTTGGCACAATGGCAAAATGTGATTGGCTATGAACTAATATATGAAAATTATTGAATGTGTTTAGATGAGTAAAATGAATATTTTTTTCCAAATATTATCAAAATCGATATTCAAACCAAGAATAATAATGGATTTGATTGAAGAAAGATCACAAATTCAAGAAGATGAAAATTATAAAAAACATGAATACAAATATGATTTTAATTCTATTGAGGATTTTTTGAAAGAATCTTTTCAAAACTTAGACTTCAATCAATATGATCAAAAATTAATTCACCTAGAATCACACATAGAAAATAAATTTAAAGAATTAGAATTAGGAAAATACCCTTCAAAGAAAAAACCATATCCAATTGATTATTCTATTAATTTAGACTCAAGAAAATTTTTGTATTACATAATCAGAATATTAAAACCAAAAAATATTGTTGAAACAGGTGTTGCTTATGGAACAAGTAGTGCATATATTTTAAAAGCATTACAAGATAATGGTAGTGGAACATTACATTCCATAGATTCTGTATTTAGACCATGGCAAAGTGAAGAAATGATTGGATCGATAATTCCTGAAAATTTAAAGACAAAGTGGAATTTAGTTTTAGGAAAATCTAGTAATGAATTACAAAATCTTTTTGATACATTTGATGTAGATATTTTTATTCATGATAGTTTACATACTTACAAAAATATGAAATTTGAATTTAATATTGCACTAGAAAAAATTAATGAAAATGGATTAATTATATCAGACGATGTCTTAGGAAATGATGCATTTTTTGACTTTACTATGGAAAAAAATCTTAAAAATAATTTGATTAAAGTTGAAGAAGAAGTAGGATTAGGAATTATTTACAAATCATAATTTTTTTGCATAAAGAAATCCAATATTTGGAAATAATGATTTAGTTTCAATCTTAAAATTTTGGTCAGTAAGAATTTTCTTTAATTCAATTAATAATTCAGGATTTGAATCTGCCATATGATATTCAATAATCATTTTATCAATTTTTTCAAAATATGATAAAGGAAGATTTTTTATAATTTCATATTCTGCACCTTCACAATCAAGTTTAAGGAAATTACAATATTCAATTTTATTGTCATCAAAAATTTTTTTTAAAGAAATTGAGTTCACCATCAAATTTTGAGATGATTGTGAAAACATACTATGGCCAGATTCATCATCATTGATGTATAATTTTATAGGATCATTAGAATGCGAAACAGCAAGATTAAAAAATTTAACTTGTTCTAAATTATTTGTTTTTATATTTTCAGATAACAATTCAAAATTTTCTTGAACAGGTTCAAATGAATAAATCAAACCTTTTGTACAGAATTGAGATGCATATAATGTAAATAATCCAATATGAGCACCCACATCTAAAACTACATCATTTTGATTAATTTGAAAACCTGATTTTTTATATTCTTCAATTAACCAAACATGAATTAGTGCCATTAAATCAGTTGATTGTTTTCGTAGTTTGATAATTTTTTTACTTCGTGTTTTAAAAATAATAAAATCATTGCGTATTAAGTTGTAATATGATAATGGAAATATGAACCAATTTTCAAATACAGTCTTAGATTTCTTTAAAATCGAAAGTTTCTCAATTAATCTACTCAATTAGAGAAAATTTAGTATTGATATTAATAAATTACAAGGAATTTTTTTAAGACGAAGTATAATTTTAGATTACATGAAGATACTGATTACAGGAGGGGCAGGTTTTGTTGGAAGTCACTTATCAGAGTTTTTGTTAAAAAATCATCATAAAATCACTATAATTACAAAAAAGAATACAAAAAATATTGAAAAAATTAGGAATAAAGTAGATATTGAAAAAATAGATGTAACAAATTTTATAAAATTAAAGAGATTTCTAATTAAAAAAAAGCCAGATGTGATTGTTCATTTAGCAGGAAATACATCACATTCAAAATCATTTGAAAAACCTCTAAATGATCTTAATTCAAATACTAAATCTACATTAAATATTCTTGAAATTCTAAGAGAATATCTACCTGATTGTAAATTTATTTTGGGAAGTACATTTGTTGTAATTGGAAAGCCGTTAAAACTTCCTGTTAATGAACAAACTCCATGTAATCCTACAACACTATACGGAGTAAATAGATTATCTAGTGAGTATTATACTAAAATTTACAATCAGGTATATGGTATGGATACAAATATTTTTAGAATTACCAATTCATTTGGTCCTAAAGAGCAAGTTATTCCAAATAAAAATGCAATAAATTATTTAATCTATAGAGCATTCAAAAATGAAAATATCACAATCTATAATGATGGGAAATTTTTTAGAGATTTAATTTATATTTCTGATGTAGTTAGTGCAATAAATAAAATTATTAAAAAAGGAAAACCAGGAGATTTGTATTGGATTTCATCAAATAAAAAAACATGGTTTTATCAAATAGGGGACTTGTTAGAAAAAGTAACAGATGCTAAGACAAAATACATCAAACCACCAAAATATACAAAAAAAGTAGATGTTGGAAATTTTGTAGTCGATAATTCAAAGATAAAATCATTAGGATGGAAACCAAAAATATCAGTTGAAGAAGGAATAAATCAAACATTAAATTATTTTAAAGAAAATAATATGTAAAAAAATTAAGATTTATTCTGAATATATTTTTCAAACGAAGTAAATTGAAAATTTGATAGTAGATAATCCATTTTATCAAAAACTTTAGATAGATTATGATATGTAATGAAATTATTTTTTAAAGAAAGTTTAATTTTAGGCATGTATTCAGGTGTTAATTCCCAAGAATGAATATAAAAAATTCCAGGAATTTTTTGTTTTTCATATTTATGAATTGCATTTTTTATGGTACTAAATGGTAAGATTCTAAGATAAAATCCACCACCAGCTGGAATAGTTTTTCCTAAAAAATTTGTTACCATTAATGGAAATTCAATTATTTGTGCATTAGGATTTTCATGATCTAAAGAATCACTAGAGATTTTGTAAGGTTTTGTAGGAGCATGAGGATTTCCATACATTGTAGATTTAGCTGGAACAATACTACTATCATATAGATAATTATATTTTTCAAGAAGATCTATTACCCAAGAAGATTTTTTATTTAATGAGAATGTTGGAGCTCTAAATCCTTTACTTTTATTGTTAGTTAATATTGCAAATTCTTCTAATTCTTTTGAAAATTTTTCTTTAAAACCATCAGAATCTAATCTTGAATGATGCATTGTATGAAACCCAATTTCATGATCATCATCTAAAATTTTATCTGAAATATCTGGAAACTTTTCAAGAATTTCACCTACCATAAAAAATGTGGCAGATGTTTCACATTTACGTAATAGTTCTAAAATTTTATCTAAACCATTTACAATTTTGAAAGATTTTTTTTCATTTGTTAACACATTTTGAATTAATTCTGGATGAAACCATTCTTCAAAATCAATCCCAAGTATATTCAACATATTAAAAAAAATAAATTAGTTAATAACCCTTAAGAAATTTTAATGATCAATTTTTTTGATTACTCGTGCAGGATTACCTGCAACAACACAATAATCAGGAACATCTTGAGAAACAACACTACCAGCTCCAACAATTGAATTTTCACCTATTGTTACACCTGAAATAATTATACATCCAACACTTATTACCGCACCATTTTTGATAGTAACTGGTTTCATGGTTCTTGGGTATCCATGATTTTTTAAAAATTCATTTGTTGTAGGGTTTACATGAGTAAAAATCATAGAATTTGAACTAATAGTCACATTATCCTCAATAGTAATTAATTCAGGATGCATTAAATCAATGAGAACATAAGGAGAAAAATGGCAGTTTTTTCCAATTTTTACACCTCTATAACGTTGTAATTGTATAACAAAATTTGGAAGAGGTGATGAATAAGCTAATGAATGTAACATCCAACTTTTTAAAAATTTGAAACGAAGTTTTAATCGTCCAAATATTCCTTTGTATCCATAATAATCCATTAATTCGGATTCATTTTTTTTAAAATAATTTGATGTGGTCATAACTTCTACATTTATTTTAACATAAAGCGTTTAACTTTTCCGTAATCAGTTTGAGGAATATTTGTTACAAAATCAATTTTAGAGGGAATTTTATATTTTTCAAGATTTTTTATGCAATGATTTAGAATGATAGATTTATCCAAATCAGAATTCATAGATTTTATAACATGTAATTTTATTACTTGACCAAAAATTTCATGATTAATTCCAAATGCAACTACATTCTCAACTCCATCAATTTGTTTTACAACTTTTTCAATTTCATCAGGCATGACTTTTTCACCTCCAATGTTTATTACATCATCAGATCTACCAAGAAGATAGAGATATCCCGAATCATCAACATATCCTAGATCATCTGTTTTCAACCAACCGTCAATTAAATTTTCATCAGCTTGAGTATTTTCCCAATAGTTTTTGATCACATTATTACCTTTAATCCAAATCTCTCCTGTTTTTGATTTTTTAGTATCATTTACGATTTTAATTTTTATTCCAGGAGCTGGTTGACCTACAGATTCATCATACGATGAATTTTTATCAAATATCATAAAAGTAGATCTAGATGCTTCAGTAAGACCATAATACGTAGCTAAATATCCATTTGAAATAATTTTTTTGAAGTTTTGTATGGTGTTAATTGGAATTTTTGTACTATTAGTAATAATTAATTTTATACTAGAAAAATAGTTTATTAATTCAGTCTCATTAAATTTTAAAAATTTTGTTAGGGTAGCAGGTATTGCTGCTAGAGTAGTAGCATCATATTTTTTTATAATATCCAAAATTTTTTGAAGATCATTAGTATTTTTCAATAAAACGAGAGTTGAACCAACATGTAATGAAGTATGAAGACATCCTAATCCAAAAGAATGATGTAAAGGTAAAGGTAATATATCAATATTTGAATTAGAGTATTTTAAAATATGAATAATATTTTTGGTAGTAAAATCAACCATTGAATGAGTAACTCCTACACCCTTAGGAACAGATGTTGTTCCGGATGTGTATACTAAATAAGCCAAATCATTTGGTTGAAAATCAATACTTTGATTTCCTTTAATTTTTTTAATATCATCGAATTGAAAAATTGGAATTTTGATTGTTTTATACATTGAAATCTTGTGAAAAACAGTGTTAGAACAAATGATAGCTGACGAATCAGAGGATGTAATTTGAGCCAACATATTAGTTTCAGACATTTCAGGAGGTATCAAATGAGCAATTTTTCCTGAATTTATAATTCCCAAATAAGATATTACAAATGATGCTGAATTTTCAGCCATTAAACTAATTACATTATTTGTATTAATGGATGAAATAGAAATGGATGACATTTTTACGGATTTCCAAAGTTCATCAAAAGTAAATGATTCATTTTCAAAAATAAGAGCAGTTTTTTCTGGATATTTATTTGCTGAATTTTTTAAAAAATCAATTATATTCATGATAAATGAGAATGGACGGATTCAAGAAGATCTGTTGCAGATTTGATTTCAATAGCTTCATCCAAAGTAAATGAAATATCAAATTTAGCTTCAGCCAAAGTAATTAAATTTAATTGTGCAAAAGAATCCCAATTTTCATAATCTTTTTGTTCTTTATCCCAAGAGAAATCAGACTCTGATAGATTTAGAAATGCTTCAAAAAAAATATTTTTTACTGAATTTTCAACATCCATAATATATTGCAAAAATTAGTGGATAATAAATAAACCTACGTACTCTTTACAATATGTTAGAAAAAATAGGAATTGGAGTAGACATAATAAACATAAAAAGATTTCAAGAAAAACCATTTGATGCAAACCAAAAATTTTATAAAAAAATCTTTACTGAATCTGAAATAAATTATTGTTTAAAGAAGAAAAACTCTTCTGAAACTTTTGCTTCAAAATTTGCAATAAAAGAAGCAGTAATAAAATCAATAAAAAAACAAGTGGATTTATTAAATATTTTAACAGATTATTCAGATTCAAAACCTGTAGTATGTTTATTAGACGATTCAACATTTAATTTTGTAATTAGTACTAGTCATGAAAAATTATATGCAGTAGCAATGGTAATTTCAGAAAAAATTGATAGTTAACTAATTAATTGTTTAGTTATTTTTGTTATAGAAGTAAGAAATCTATTGAAAAAGTTATTATTTTTTTGATTTATTATCCAGGTGGGAACAAAAAGTTCATTCTTAAATTGTTTAATTAATTCAGAGTCAGGTACTTGTTTTATTTTTTGATTATGAGAATATTTACGATTAATTGTTTTTAAATTTTTGAGTATCTCCCAATCAGCTAAAATTTTCATTTTTCCTATACCTCTAGTAACATAAAAAAGTAATACAGCCACATCTATTATCAATAATGCAGGAAGCATTTTCACAATAGTAGATCTATCATAAAGGGTAAGTAAACAGTATTTTCGATTTCGTTCCATGAGTTTGAATTTAAGAGGACTCCATTTGAAACTGTATCCTTCTTTTGGATGATATACAATAGATTTTGGAACATAAAATGAATTGATATTAATTATTGCTCCACGCCAACATAATTCTAAATCATCATGAAATGCAAATAAAAAAGGATCAAACAATCCAATTTTTTCAATTATTGCTCTAGATGTAAAAAGACATGTTCCAGATGCATAATCAATTTGTTCAAAATTTTCAAATAATTGTTTGTCTCTCTCACCTTTTGAACGTGAATAACCAAAACCAAAGAGTTGTATCATATTACCAGTACTCAACAGCATGGAATGATCTGTGGTTGCTAAGAATTTTGGCTGGTACATACCTTCACCATTAGTTTGATATGCTTTCAATAATTCATCTAACCAGTAAGAATCAACAATTGTGTCAGGATTTAAAACAACAATAAATTGACCATGTGCTTCTCTCAAACCAACATTGTTTCCTTCACAATAACCTAAATTTTCAGAATTTTCAATTAAAGTAATACTAGGAAATTTTTCTTTACATTTCTTATGACTTTGATCATTTGAAACATTATCAACTAAAATTATTTCAAAATTTTTGTAATGTGATTTAAGGATTGAGGATATACAGTCTATTAGTAAATTACCAGCATTATAATTTAAAATAATTATACTAACTAATTTTTCAGAAATAAATTCTTCTTCTATTTGCTTATTATGTGAGACAGACATATTTTTCAACTTTAAAATAGATATAAAACTTAAAGGAAATTTGGTTTCCATTCATGAGGAAGTTCTCTCATATGTTGGCTTTTTTGTTGCTTAATATCTTGAAATTTTAGTAAGCTTTGTATTTTTTCTTCAGATAAATTAGAGATTTTTTGTATTTCTGAAATAGTGAGATTATTCTCTCTAGAATATAAAATTAAATCAACAACATCATATGGTACAGTATAAAAAAATTCTTCATCAGTAGTTCGATAGCTCCAGACATCAGGGGATGCAGAATTATTCATAATGTCTTGATTAATGTTCATAAAATTACCAATTTGGTAAATTTGTGATTTGTATAAATTTACAAGAGGTTCTATATCTGAACCTCCATCACCATATTTAACAAAATAACCTTGTAAGTATTCAGATTTGTTGGTAGTACCTACGACAGCTAAATTATTTTTTTCAGCATGATAATATAATAAAGTCATTCTTACTCTATGTTTAATCGATGTAGCAGCAGTAAGTGTAAGAAAATCAGATGAAGAAATTTTAATTTTATGTTGTTTATTTTTATCATCTAAAATTTCCAAATAAGGCATTCCTATTGAATTAAAATTTGGAGGAACAACTACTCGATATTTACAATTAGAATTAAAATCTGAAAATCTGTTTTTAACAATTTTTTCTCGATTTGAATAGACTCCAAAAGAATCTAAAATTGGAGTAATATCGATATTTTGAATATCAATATTATAAGTTTCAGAAATTTTATCAATTAGAGATTTATTATTTTGATCAGATTCTTTTTCAAACATGGTTAAACCAAGAATTTTTTGTGAATCTAATGCTTTTACACATAATGCCATAGTAACTGTAGAATCAATGCCTCCACTTAGTCCTACAATTGCCCCTTGTTTGTAAAATTTTTCCAATATTTCATCATGTAAAAAATTTGATAAGTTATCTACATATTTTTCTACATCCTTTAATTTTAAAAAATCAGGTATATTTTCCATGAATAAGCTTGCGAATTAGTAATTAATTAAATATGTAGCTAAAAAATTATTTTATTAGAGAAAACGAAAGAAATTGTCAAAATCTGAAGATAAGATCACAAAAAAAGTAAAAGAGATGTATCTAAAATATCCTTATCCCTCTCCTTCTAGAGAAATATCTGAAACTAATGAATTACTAAATTTATTGAAAATTTTTGAAATTGAAAATAAAAATAAAATTGAAAATTTGAAAATTTTAGACGCAGGATCTGGTTCAGGTCATAGAATAATTAATGTTGCAAAATATTTTAACAATTGTGAATTTATTGGAGCTGATATTTCAAATTACTCATTAGATATTGCAAATGAATTAAGGGAAAAAAATAAGATAAAAAATATTCATTTTGTTCAAAAAGATATTTTAAAGAATATTTCGAAATTAGGAAGATTTGATTTCATTTTGTGTATGGGAGTTTTGCATCATCTATCTAATCCTAAAAAAGGATTACAAATTTTATCCAAAATGATTAATTCTGATGGCATGATTTTTCTCTATCTATATGGGAAATTAGGAGGTCACAAACGTATGTTAAATAAAGAATTAATTTCCAGTCTTCTTGGAAAACAAAAAACAGATTACAAATTAGGGATAAAATTAGTAAGAGATATTGGTTTTAACAAATTCGACTATGGTTGGAATTTAAAATGTGAAAATGTTGAAGAAGAAAATTCATTAATTGTTGATTCCTTATTACACGTCAACGAAGAACTTTATGATTCATCAGATATTGATGATCTGTTTAAAAAATCAGGATTATATGGATATTCAATATATGGAATTAGTGTTGGAGAGAACGGTTTACTTTTAGATATAGATACAAAAACAAATCAAAAATTACATATTCCTCAAACTAATATTTCTAAAAAATTAGATTCAAAGTTTGCTTTGGAAAAATATGAGTCAAAAGAAACTAGAGAAAAATATAAAATATTAGAATTACTTTATGAACCAAACGGATATACAATTATTGGTTTTACAAAAGATGGATATGAAAAAATAACAAATGATAGAATAAAAAAGAATTTTATAAAAATTGATTAAAGAAAAATTCTAGTACCTTCTCCTAATAGAAAAATTTTTTCATCTTGAAAATTAGTTTTCATTTGAATTTGTGAATTTGAAGAAATAATACTATCACGTATTTTTATAGAACTATTTATTATACAATCAGACATTACTATGCTGTTTTCAATATCAGAATTAGTGATTTTGGAGTTATCTCCAATACTAGAATTTGATCCAATACGGACATTTTCTAAAATACAATTTTCACCTAAAATTACAGGACCCACAATTTGAGAATTTCCGATGATTTTAGTTCCTTTACCTACAAATACAGAACCTTTTAGAGTAACATCATTACTTTTTTCACCATAAAAGTAACTTTTTTTATTTTCTAGAATTGTTTTATTTGCATCAATAATATCTTCTGGAGTTCCTGTATCTTTCCAATAATCAGTAATGATATGATATGAAATTTTATTATTTTTAGATAAAAGAATTTGTAATGCATCAGTGATTTCCAGTTCATTTCTCCATGAAGGTTTTAGATGTTCAATAATTTCAAAAATTTTTTGAGTAAGAAAATAAATTCCCGTTACTGCAAAATTCGTTGGAGGATCTTTTGGTTTTTCCATTATTTTAGTAATTTGGCCATTTTTCATATCTGCGATTCCAAATCTAGAAGGATTTTCAACTTCACAAAGAAGTATGGAAGCATCATCATCAGAATTTATAAATTCATTAGCAAAATCACGAATATTTTTATGAATAATATTATCACCTAGAAAAACTAGAAATTTTTCATTTCCAATAAAATTTTTGCATAAACCTATGGCATGCGCAATTCCTCTAGGACTATCTTGATCAATGTAAGTTATTTTTACGCCAAATTTATCACCATTCCCATAATATTCACGAACTTTATTGTAGCCTACACCTCCAATAATGACCGCTATTTCTGTTACTCCTGCTTCTTTCATAGATTCAATACAATATTGGGACATTGGTTTATTTGCAATTGGAAGAAGTTGCTTTGGACCAGTATGAGTTAACGGTCTTAATCTTGTACCATGTCCAGCATGAAGTAAAATTCCTTTCATATAACAAATAATAAAATATGACTTAATAAAATAAAGCTATTTTTTCCATGGGGTATGTTGAAGTGTATGTTCTGACAAATTATTCCACCATCGGGGATTTGAAAGGTACCAATTAATAGTATTTTTTATGCCTTCATCAAAATCAATTTTTGGTTTCCAATCTAATTCATTTCTTAATTTATCTGAATTCATACTATATCTAAAATCGTGTCCAGGTCGATCATCAACAAATTCAATTAAATCTTCTGATTTTCCCATTATTGATAGAATTTTTTTCACAATAGTTAGATTATCAATCTCATTATTTGATGAAATATTATAGGATTTTCCGGATTCACCACTTTTTAATACAGAATAAATTGCTTCACAATGATCTTCAACAAATAACCAATCACGTAAATTTTTTCCTGTACCATAAATTGGAATTTCTTTATTTTTTTCAGCTAATAAAATAATTTTAGGAATAAGTTTTTCTGGAAACTGTCTTGGGCCATAATTATTAGTGCATCTAGTGATTATAGTATCACAATCATATGTTATATGATACGAATTTACTAGCATTTCTGCACTTGCTTTAGTAGCTGCATATGGACTAGATGGGTTAAAAGGAAATTGTTCAGTAGCACTATCTTTATCTAAACTACCAAAAACTTCATCAGTAGAAATTTGTAAAAATTTCTTTTTATGTTTTTTTATAGATTCTAAAAGTGAAAAGACACCATCAATATTTGATTCAAGAAATGGTTTTGCATCTGAAATACTTCTATCAACAAATGATTCAGCTGCAAAATTAACTACAACATCACAGTCAGAGATTAATTTTTCAACTAATTGTATATCACAAATATTTCCTTTTATGTATTGGTAGTTTTCTGATGAAGGTAATTCCTTCAAGCTAGCAGAATTAGAACCATAAAACTCTGCATCTAAATTTATTATTTCATATTCTTTATGATTTTTTAATAAATTTAAAATAAAATTACTACCAATGAAACCCAAACCACCAGTTACAAGAAGTTTCATGAAAAATCATTCTTTGGTATTAATAAAAGGATATAGTTTATTGTAGTATAATGTTTTCATCAGATTTTTATGTATTGGATCATTTTAAAATAAAATGCAAGAAAAAATAGAAGTTATTAATTTAGAAAAACATGATACCAAAGATATTTCTGATCATCATATCAATGGAAGTTTAACAGTAATCTATAGAGATTATGATGAAATTATAAAGAATCAACTCAAAATGGCATATGTCAGTTCAATAAATTCTGGTGAAACTAAAGGGCCTCATTTGCATAAAAAAAGAAATAGTTATTTTACATGCATTCATGGAAAAGTAATTTTTATCATTAAAGATGAAAATGGAAAATATTTAGAAATTGAATCTAGTTCTGAAAATCCAGTTTTGATTAAAGTTCCAAAAGGAATAGTATCAGCTCATGTCAATCCAACAAATGAGATAGGAAGAGTACTAGTTCTTACAGATATAGCATGGATGCTAAACGATAACGAAATGGAAAATATTGAATTTAGTGACTATGAGTGGGAAAAATGGAAAAAGTAATTTTATAATTTTTTTTAAATAGGGTCTATTTTGTCTATCATTAAAAACATTACATAATAAAGCGATTTTTGATAAATATGAAACAGATTAAGAACTTAACAAGTATTGGATTTGCAGATATTATTGGTAACGGTATTTCTGCTATTTTTTGGTTTTATCTTGCAATATTGATTAGTCCGGAAAGTTTTGGTGAATTACATTTTTTCATGGGGATTGCAGGAATTGTAGCTTATTTATCGTTATTAGGTGCACAAAATACAATCACTGTTTATGTTGCAAAAAAAATTCCAATACAAAGTACTTTTCATTTTATTTCATTAATCAATGGAGGTATTAGTTTTGTCATATTGTATTTAGTATTTCAAAGAATCGATATGGGATTTCTAGCTTTTGGATATATAATTTATAATTCAGCCCTAGGCGAAATATTGGGAAAAAGAGAATACAAAAACTATTTCAAACATGTTTTGATTCAGAAGATTCTAACACCGATTATGGGATTAAGTCTATTTTTTGTTTTTGATGTAGAAGGAATTATTTATGGATTAGCATTTAGTTATATCACTTTTTCAATAATAATTATAAAAAGCTTCAAAGAAACAAAAATTGATTTTACATTACTAAAAACAAGGAAAGGATTCATAATTAATAATTATTTGAGTTCATTAAGTGGAACACTACATGGTCAAATAGATAAGGTTCTAATTATGCCAATTCTTGGAGCTGCAATTCTAGGAAATTACTCATTATCACTTCAAATTATATCAACAATGTTGATAATTTCTTCTATTTTTTATAAATACATGTTACCAGAACAATCTGCAGGAATTATTGTTGAAAAAGCAAAAAAAATGTTAATTATATCAAGTATAATTTTAACAGTGATTGGATTTTTCATTATACCAATAATATTACCATCTATTTTCCCAAAATACATCGAAGCAGTTGATGCAATTAGAATAATGAGTTTATCAATTATTCCATTTAGTGTGGGACATATTTTCACATCAAAATTTTTATCTATGGAAAAAAGCAAATATGTATTATTTGCATTAATTATTTCTCTATCAATTTTAATTACAACAATGATAATTTTTGGAATAATGTTTGGGATATTGGGAATAGCGAGTTCATTTGTTTTTGCAATGTCAATCCAAGCAGTATATTTCTATTTAATAGATAAGAAATTAAGCGTGGGAGAAAAGATTGAAAGAGATTAATGAAAAACAAAAGATGAGATATAAGGATAATTCACTATTGATTTTATTTTTCTTATTAGGAATTGGTTTTACAATTAGACTTTTCTATTTTCCATTTCAAATTCCAATAAGTCTTGATGGAATTGATTATTTTGCATATACAGTTGCAATAAATGAAGAAGGGTACTTTCCCTCAGGTTATTTACCATTAAATTTTGGATGGTCCACATTTCTTTCACCTATTTTTTCTATAGTAGGCAGTAATGAAATGTTAGAATTAATGAACATTCAAAGAATTACTAGTAGTATAATTTCAGTTTTTACGGTTATTCCAATTTATTTTATTTGTAGAGTATTTTTTAAAAAAAATATTTCAATATTAGGTGCAATATTATTTTTATTTGAACCACGTATTATAGAAAATTCAGTTTTAGGTATTTCTGATTCATTATTCATATTTTTTGTAGCTGTCACAATTATGTTTGTATTTATTAAAAAAACAAAATTAATCTACATTTCGTTTATTTTTGCTGCATTTGCAACTTTTACTAGATATGAAGGATTTTTCCTGATTTTGCCAATATTAATTTCATTTTTTATTAGAAAAGATTTTCAGAAAAAATCTATTTTAAAAATTAGTTTTGGAATTATATTATTTTTTTCTATTATTGGTTTTGTGAACATGACTGCATACGATCAAAGTAATTTGAACATATTATCACCATTAATTGCAGGACCAGATTATTTTACAACCATTTTATTGCCTGATAAAATAGATGAGGATGATAGAGTATTTGGGGAACATCAAAAAGAAAATAGACTACACGTGTTCATATATAATGCAATTGAAGGATATACAAAATATCTAGGTTGGATTATGATTCCAGTTCTAGGATTATTTATTATTCCAGGATTATATTTTGTTAAGAAAAAATTAACAAAAAATAAAATCATTTTATTGACATTTATTTTATTTATTTCAGTAGCAAGTCTCTATGCATATGGTAGAGGTATTCAAGAAACTAGATATCTTTATCCTTTAATTCCAATTCTCATATTATTTGCATGTCAGTTCTTTAATGTTCTAGCAAAAAAAATTGATATGAAAAAAATAATGATTGTAACTGTTTCCACAATGATAATTTTATCAATATCATATTTGGAATTTGATAAAATTGATTATGAATATGAAAGAGAAATTTATGATGCAACTATTTTTGTAGTTAATGTTGCACAAGGAGTAAATACGTATGATGGAAATAAATTTGTAAGATCAGCAGCCTTGGAAAATTCATGGCCTGAATTACTTCAAAAAAATGAAAGAGGGAAAATGACTACAAATATTAAAAAATTCTCATCAAAATATTTTGAGGATATTGAAGAATTCTTGAAAGAAAATAAAGATGGATTAACACATTTAGTAATAATAGAAAATGAGAAACAGTTGTTCTTAAAAGATGTATTTGATAATGAAAAAAAATATGATTATTTAGAAAAAATTTATGATTCTAAAGAATTAGGATTTAAAAATCAAATAAAAATTTTTAAAATTGATTATGTTTTATTTGAATTAGATATGAAATAAAATATTTTTTCATTTTCATAAAAGAAAAATAATTAAAAATGTAATTTATAAAAATTATTGTACATATTCTGTGACACGTTTTTCTTGATCACTAAATACGACACCAATTGTACGTAATAATTCAACATTATGGTTATTACAATAAGTAACTAATTGAGTAAAATATTGTTTAAATTCTAAAGGTGTTTGATCTTCTTTTAGAGTATTTGTAAATAAATCATCATGATCTAACATCACAGTTTTTTTATCACCAAGAAAATCAACAATTTCTTCTATATTTCTAACACCTTCTGGACTTTCAATTTTTGGTACAAGCGTTATGTGTTGAGGAATAGATTGTACATATGGTTCGAGATCTTTTTTGGAATTTACATTTGATATTGCAAAATATTTAATGTTTTTATAAGAATTTAAAATAATACTAATATCATCAAAAGAATATTTGTTATTAGGAGGTTTTGTCCTACCAACAGGTAAATCAAGAAATATTTTGTGTTCAAGATTTTTATCAAGAAGGGATTTAAGTTCATCAATGTGATTTACCCAAGCAAGATTAATTCTAAAAATAGCATCAGGAGGTAATGAAAAATCAAAATTTGATAAATTTTGTGAAATTATTATCATACTTTTCAAACAAAAATGTTCTATATATTTTTAATTTCATAAAAATTATTTAGAATAACAGTAATTGAATTGATAAAAATTATTTTTGACATTAACTCATCATAGTTTAATACAAAAAAATAAAAAGTATTTTCAAAATACAATATTTCTAAAAATTTAAATAAAATAATTAAAAACTTGATTTAGTTTGATTGAAGAGGGTTTTTCGTTGATAAATATTTCAGGATATATTGATCCTAGTAGTATTAGCGCAATCATGGTTGGATTAATTGGTGTAATTGTAGGAGCAGGAATGACAATGAAATTTTATTGGTTTAAAATTAAAGAAAAATTTTCAAGAAATTAAATTAAATAAGAGTAACAGATATGTCATATATTCATTAAAATTATGAAATTCGGATTTCTAAAAGAATGGAAAGAATTAGAGAAATTTAAAAAACTATCAGATGAAGAAAGAACAATAGTGTTTTATGCAGAAAATAAGGCATCAATGAATCATTATAAATCATTAATTAAAGAAATTACTGAAAAAGAAAATTTGTCAATTTGTTATGTGACATCAGTAAAAGATGATCAAATTTTATTTTCAAAAAATAAAAATATCATTCCTTTTTACATAGGAAGTGGAACTGTTAGGATAAAATTTTTTTTGACATTAAAAGCAAAAATTTTGATAATGGATATGCCAGATTTAGATACATTTCATATTAAAAGATCAAAAGTATATCCAGTTCATTATATCTATATTTTTCATTCTATGTTTAGTATTCATTCGTATTTAAGAAAAGGTGCAGTAAATAATTATGACACGATTTTTTGTGTAGGAAAACATCATGAATTAGAAATTAGAGAAATGGAAAAAGTGTATGGGTTAAAACAAAAAAAAATACTGAAATATGGATTTGGTAGATTAGATATGTTATTTCAAGAAAAACAGGAATTTCACCAGAAGAATAATGTTGAAAAAGAATTAATTATAATTACACCATCATATGGAAAAAATAATCTTCTTGAAACATGTGGTTTAGAAATAATTGATATTTTATTAAATGCAAATTTCAGAGTTTTGTTGAGACCTCATTTCAAATCATTAAAAGATTCAAAGAAAATAATTAAGACTATAATAGATAAATTTGGAGATAATCAAGAATTCATTTTTGAAGAAGGAGTGATTCCACCAGAAAAATTTTATAATTCTAAATGTATGATTTCAGATTGGTCAGGTATTTCTTTAGAATATGCATTTGTAATGGAATGTCCAATAATATTCATTGATGTTCCAAAAAAAATTTTGAATTTAGATTCAAATGAAATATCATTAGAGCCAATAGAGATATCATTACGAAACAAAACTGGAAAAATAGTTTCTCCTGAAGAAATAAATAAGATTCCTGAAATAATCAAAAAACTTGATAATGATATAGATTACACTAAACAAATCAAAGAAATTCGTGAAAATACAGTCTTTAACATAGGTAATTCTGCAAATATTGGTGTTAGATATATTCAAGATTTAATTTCTGATAGATGATGCTTTGATTATTTCAGTAACATCAAATTGTTTGAAAGGATTTGATGGGGTATACCAAATCTGTTTATCTTCCAGAATTTCATAATCTACTCCAAAATATAGATTAAAGAAAATTCTAAAAACATTTACTGCTGAAATATGCATTGGGAAGAATGATTCTTTTTCAGGAAAATAAAAGGCACTCAAATTATTCAATGCTCTAAAATAATCAATTTCAGAAGGATCATCCCAATCTACTCCAAAACGACCACCATGATCAGACATAACAATGATTACCGCTTTAGAATTTTTTTGTTGAATAGAATCAATAATTTCAATTGTCTTTTTATTAGCAAATATTAGTTGTTGTAAATATGCATCTTTTAATTCACTATCAAACCTATTTGATGAAATTGGTTCATTAACCTTATTCCCTTCTGAATCAAAAATCAGTGGTTGGTGTGGAAAACGAATATGCATGTGTACATAAATTGGATCATCATTTGTTTTTTCAAAGTTAATCATAGTATCAAAAACGCATTGTATATTTTCAAAATGTTGATTTTCTAAAAAATCAGTTCTCACTATAGATATAGGGACATACAGACGTACCAAAGTATTAATGAATTCAGGATTTAGATCTAGATTATATTTACAAAAATTTTTAGTTATCATATCTGATGATGAACCACTTCTTCCATAAAATGAATAGATATCATAATCATTTGCGGAAAAAATTTGCATTACTTTATTATAATTCCATAATTTTTGAGCTAATTTCATATCTTTTGATTCTTCACCTTGAAGTGGAATTAGGAAATCAAGATAATTCATATTCATAATTGATGGCATAGAAAGTTCAGTATTTGGATAATTACTGTAACTTTCTTTTTGAACAAAAAATCCTCTTTTTTCTAATTGATTATAAAAATCTGAATTATCATATCCAAAATCATTTTTTAATGTAATATCTCCAGAATATGCATCCAGTAACAGGAAATATACATCAGGTTTTTGATGAAGTTCGCTAGCTTGTAAAATTGGAACATTCAATAATTTTTGAGAATCTTCAAAGGACTCAGAATTTATTTCATAAAATAAACCAATTTGAAAAATTATTAATCCAAGTACAGTAATCGATACCACATTTAGTATTGATGTTATATTTGATGAGAATGGTTTTCGAAGAATATAGATGATTCCAAAAATTCCAATTGAAAGAAATATTGGTATAAGAATTAAATTTTTTGCAATAAAACGAAGTTCAATTATCTCATTATAGATTAATGCTGATCTAACATATGTAAAAATTAGTAATAAGATTACAAGAAATGAAATAATTACTGTAGTTTTTCTCTCTCCAATAATACGTGTTATGAAAATCCAAGGAAAAATGACTATCCCTAGTGAAATAATAATTGGTATTAATACATCATCAATCTGAATTTCATTAATGTTATCTAAAAATAATAATAAAACAGGTAACAAAATAAAAATGAAATGATGAAATCCAAATTTTGAGAACAAGTATTTTATGTTATGTGTAATTTAATATATATGAACTAATTATGTATTAATTTAAAAAAAATCCAAACTCACAGTAAATTTTTAAATTAAAAATCAATTTTAGATTATGAAAAATATCTATTAATGAATTTCAGTATCATGTAATAACGCATAATAAATAATGTTTTAGTCATCATATATGGATAAAATTAGAGTTGCTTTCATTTACAAGCCTTCAAATATTTTCATGACTGGAAAACATTTTGATAATAATTATTACAATTTTTTTCTAAAGGCATTACCAAGAAATACAGAGATAGAAGTAACCAATTTTGCTGAAGAAGAAAAAATTGATATTTCAAAATTAGAAAATAAATTTGATGTTATTTTATTGTGGCAAAATAATGAATTTGGGACACCTGATCTTATAGGTATCAGAGATTCAAAAATTCCAGTTATTACAAGATCTGCAGATCCAAGAGAATGGAAAACCACTAAAGAATATCATAAAAAATGGAAGATAGATTATTACTTTCATTTTTGGCCGGAATCATTTTTTCATAGTTTTTTACCAAAAGATTTTAAGTATAAATCAATAATTTATGGATTAGAACCTTCACTATACAAAAATGTAAAAAAATTTGATGTTAGAATTAATAATAAAATTTTGAATTCAGGTGCTGTAGGAAATTCAAAACCAATATCTAAAATTATCAATGATATCAGAAAACCAAAATGGAATGCATTTAGAGTATATTATCTTAGAACGATTGTTAATAATTTATCATACGTAGACTATTTTCCTACTTTAAAAAATGAATTTGTAGGTGATAAATTTCCATTATTATTAGAAAAATATCAAGCATCAATAGCTGCTTGTACAATAACAACAGTAGCTAAAATGTGGGAAATTCCAGCTGCAGGATGTATGACATTTCTTGAAGTTAATGAAGAAAATGATGCAGATAGTTTTGGTTTTGAAGATCATAAAAATGCAATTTTTATTAATGAAAAAAATTACAAAGAAAAATTTCAAGAGTATTTAGAAACAAAAGGAGATTCTCAATGGGGGAAAATTGCTGAAAATGGGAGAAAATTTGTACTGAAAAATCTCAATAACGACAAAGCAATAGAATCTCTAGTTGAATTAATACGACACGTAATTAATGAAAAATAGTTAAAAATATTTTATTTTAAATTATGTCCTAAAATGAGGTATTGGAAAAGGAATAATGAATTTACCTCCATTTTCTATAAACTCATGTTCTTTCTCAACAATATCATCAGCAAAAATCCAAGCCAATAACAAAATATAATCAATATCCACTATTGGTTGAGGAGGTTTAATGGGAATATGCATTCCAGGAACAAATCGGCCGTATCGTTCAGGTGATGCATCTATACCAAAATCAATTGTATCAGTTCCAACTTTCCAATAATTTAACATTGTATTGCCACGTCCTGACATTCCATAACCAATAATTTTTTTTCCTTGATTTTTCAAATCATCTAATAATTTCAACATTTGAAACTTGTGTTCTTCACATTTTTTTGCAAAATTTTTAAAAGTTTCAAATTTATTGTATCCTTTTTGGAGTTCTGAATCTAAAAGTGATTTAACATTATCTGAAATTTCAAAATTGGTATCTTTAAATGAAGAATAAATTCTAATTGTACCACCTCTAATATCCAAGTGTTTAATATCAAATATTTTTAATCCATGTAATTCTAAGAATTTTTTTAGAGCCAATATAGAATGGTACATTGTGTGTTCATGATAAATTACATCATATTGTAATTCATCAATCATATCTCCCAGATAGTTAACTTCAAAAATAAAAATACCATCATTTTTTAAAAGATTTTTTACACCTAAAATAATATTATCTAAATTTTCAACATGTGCAAAAACAGCATTACCTACAATAACATTAGCCTTACCATATTTTTCTAGAATTTTTTTTGATAAATCTAATCCAAAATAATCATCAATTACATTAAGACCTTTATCAGCTGCAATTTTTACAACATTTTTTGCAGGATCAACACCTAAAACATTTAATTCTAAATTTTTTAATGGTTCTAAAAGAATTCCATCATTACAAGCTACCTCCACAACAAACCCTCCTTTTGGAAGAAATCTATCTTTAATTTCAGATGCATAAATTTTAAAATGATCAAGTACACTTTTTGAAGCAACTGATGATAAATAACGATAATCTTTAAAAAAAACATCTCTAGGAATTATTTCAACAACTTGAACAGATGCACAATTTTTACAAAAACAAACATCTAAAGGAAATGAATCTTCTTTTCCAAGATCATCCTTGTTGAGAAAATTACCAGCTAATGGCATTGTTCCTAATTTAAGAAATACTTCAAAATTTTCTGAATGACATAATCTACAATTTTGAATTTGTGTCATGTATTTTTACGAAGAAAATGTGGTTATAATAATTTTAAATCTAAAATGAATATAGATCTAATAAATTAAAAAGAGGTATTTTGAGAGTTAAATAGTATTTTGAAAGAAAAAAATGTGTTAATTACGGGCGGTGCAGGGTATATTGGAAATCTTTTAGTTGATTTAGCACCAGAAAATTGGAAAATTACAGTTTTAGATAATTGTATTATGGGAAATATTCAATCACATTTTCAAAAAAATGTAATTTTTGTTAAAGATGATATCAGAAATGTCAACATTATAGAAGATTTGATAAATAAATCAGATGTAATAATTCATCTGGCAGGAATAGTTGGAGAAGCATCATTTAAAAAAAATCAGAAAGCTGCATGGGAAATTAATGAAGATGCAACAGAAAAAATTGTTGATTTAATTAAAAAATATAACAAAAAACTAGTTTTCATGAGTACATGTTCTGTATATGGATTTAATACAGAAATTTGTACTGAAAAAACAGAACCAAATCCTGTTGATGATTATAGTCGTAGTAAAATTAAATCTGAACAATATATTCAAAAAAATCTTGAAAATTATGTTATTTTTAGACTAGGTACTGTATATGGTTGGTCGCCTAGAATGAGATTCGACATCATCATCAATAGAATAATAGAAAAAATGATGTGGAATGAATCAATAGAAATTTTTGGAGGATCACAATGGAGACCTTTTATTCATGTTAAAGATGCAGGAAATGCTTTAATTTTAGCTACAGATGAATTAGTAAAAAATGAAATAATCAATCTTGTAGGAGAAAATCATCAATTACTAGATGTGGCAAAACAAATTACAAATGATTTAAAAATTATTTCTGAAAAACAAGATAATAGGAGTTATCATGTAAATAATGAAAAAATCAAAAAAAAAATAAATTGGGAACCTACAATGAATATAGAAAAAACAATTAAAGAATTTAAGAAGGTTAATTATCTTGAAAATATTTATCACAATGATAAATGGGATTATTTGTAAATAATATATTAAATAATAAAAACAGTAAAATAAATAAATTCTAGTTAGTAATTTTAAAATAATGTATGGAAAATTTCATATGCTATACAATTATTCCCAAAGTAAAAACTAAACTAGAAATTAAAATATAATTATTATTTTATTCAAATTATTTAGAACATAGTAAATTATAATTTATAATTTTCTTTAAAGTATGCTTGATCTTTTTTGTTAGAAATTGTTCTTCCATCTACATGTTCAAGAAATTTTGATTGAATATCTTTTATTTCATTGATTTCTTTTTCTGTAATTTCTTGTTTTGATGATATCTTAAGAAGAATATCAGTTAACTTCATGTTTAATGCTAAAGTAAATTGTGTATTAACTAAAACTCGAGCTTGATATGGGTTACTTTCAATCCAAACATCAGCTTCTGCTCTAAATGAAGGCGTTTTTTTATAATGTGCATATCCTATTGCAGTTAATAATGGAATTCCAATCAAAACAATAATTAGGATATATTGTTCAAATGAAGGAAAAATAGATTTTAGGAAAGGATAATTTTCAATTGCTAAATAATATGTTACTGTTAACGTGTTGATTGCAGCAAAAACGAATGCAAAATATGTTGACCAGCCTTGTCTAAAATAAAACCAAGCACGAAATCCAGGATTTTTACCCATGAAACTATTATTTTTTTTAAGTATATCAATCTCACTAGGGATAAGTTTTTGTTTTTAAGTAGTAATATCACTTAATATTTTATTTAAAATATCACTACTTAATTCATGCTTGATTGTAGACTCATCAATAATAACATTAAATTCACCATTTCCTAAATGATTAAGTTTTTTTGATATTATTTCTTCATATGGGTATTTTTCATATAATTCAGATGTAAAACAACAAGGATCAGATTTAATAAAAATTTGTGTAGATTTTCTATCTTCTCCATATGAACCCATTAAGTAAAGTTCCAGATAATTCGATAATCTAAAAAAATCAGGAATTGTTTGTTCATAATCTCCAAAATTTATAGGATCAGAACGAAGTGCGATGGGGAAAGATCCAGCAACAGAAAAGCTATTTAAGATTCTAGGATCAAGTGCGGAATACAAACTTGTGGTCCATCCTCCTCCAGAAAGACCTACCATATGATATGAATCAAAATTATATTTTTCATCTATAAAATTTAGAGAAATAGAAATTGGTTCAATAAAAAATTTTATCGGATGGAAAGAAGTAGATTCAAGCAATTTTAAATGATTGTGGGTGGTAAATTTTAGATTTCCAAAATTCTCCATATTAATAACAGGTTCATTATTAATACCATGTAAAATCATTGAAAAAATTAAAACAGAATACCCGCTATTCAAAAATGATTGAATTGTGTCTTTATCATCAAAATAATTTTTTTCTCCATGACCTTGATGATAAATTATCAATTTATTGTTTGAATTTTCAGCTAGAAAAAGATAGGGTATTGAATTTATTTCATAATCCATAATAATTGTAAATTTATCAATTCTTTTCAGATTGTTAAGATCATCAAAATCAATATCTTTAATATCATTATTTATCAAATCAGGTAATTTTGTAGGAAGTGAATTTTGAAACCAAAGATATTGATATAAATTAAATCTTTTATTTTTTATATCATCAATAGAATTAATTTTTATGTTATTGAATATATCATTTGGATCTTCATATATTTGAAGAGAATCTTCAGAAACTTGTGGATTATTATTTGAAGAACGTTTCACATCCATAATCAAATCATATGGAAATATCTCATAATGTCCAACAACTATACCATAAGAAAATCCCATAGTTGTAATACAAATTATAATGAAAAATATTTTAAACATTAAATTTATTCACGCTCATTTTTTTATAAATCATAATTAATATAAGCAATTTTTTATTAAATTTAAGATTATTTGAGCATAATAGAATTTTTTTTAATATTCAAAATTTCTCAATTGTATTGTAGAGAAGTTTAATATAGAGATGAAATTTGTTTCCATGTTTGAGATTACTTATTGCATATGGAAGTAAAGGGAAATTTTTTCATTTGAATGAATTTTCTATGGCGCTTGAAAAATTAGGTGTGAAAACAAAATTAGTTAAGGATTCAGATTTTAGTAATGGATTTCCGAGTAAAAAGATTTCAGATTGGTTTCCAAATAAAAAATTTAAAAAATTGATTGTTAATTTTAAACCTGATGCAATTTTTATTGATAAACAGTCTCATTTTGGCAGAGATGCATTAAAAACAAATATTCCATTATTTGTATTATTAAGAGGGCATTACTGGTCAGAACAAAAATGGGCCAAAAAAACAATTCATAAAGGATTAAAAATTAGGATTGTACTTTGGCTACGAAACAGAATTGCCGAAAAAATTTTTAGAGAATGTACAGCTATTTTTCCAATTTGTGAATACTTGATTGACATCATCAAAGAACATCATCCATTACAAAAAACACATGTATTTTTTGAGGGAATAGATGATAAAAAATGGTATTTAGAAAAAAGTTCTAAATTAAAACATCCATGTGTAGGTTTGTTACAAGATGCAAATTGGTGGGGAAAAACAAAAGAAATGTTAATTCTTAAAGATGTTTTAAAATCTATGCCGGATTTAATTTTTTACTGGGCTGGTGATGGTCCTTATAAAGAGAAAATTTTGGAAGAGTTAAAAGAGTTCAAAAATTTTATTTCGTTAGGAAGATTAGATTATCCTGATAAAGTAAGAGAATTTTTATCTGAAATAGATGTTTATGCTTTGATTAGTGGGATGGATTTAGCTCCCTTAACATTAAAAGAAGCACAATTAATGGAAAAACCAGTTATTGCAACTAATACTGGAGGGATTTCAGAAATGATGAAAGATAAAGTCACAGGATACCTTGTTAACGAAGGAGATTCAAATGATTTAAAAAATAAATTAACAATTTTGCTAAATAATAATGAATTACAAAATAAGATGGGTAAAGATGGAAGAAATTTTATGATTGAAAATTTTAGTTGGGAAATAATTGCCAAAAAATTTATCAAAAATATTACTCCCTATATGAAAAAATAAAATTATTGATAAAATAATAAATTAACTTAAAATGCCATAAGTGTATCAATATTCATTATGTTCAATGAAAATATTATTCATGTAATAAGATGTAAAACAATAGAATTGAAGAAAAATAGAGGAAAATTATAAAATTGATTAAGGGGGAAAAATCATTTGTAGATAAAATATATAAAAAATTGTATTATGGAATAATTCAAAGAAATTTTAAATATATTACAAGTCCATTTAGATCTCTTCCAGATTTTATTATTATTGGAGCAGTAAGGTGCGGAACAACATCATTGTATTATGACATATGTGAACATTCTTGTGTATTGCCAGCATCTTATGATGAAATAGGATTTTTTGATTCTAATTATGAATTGGGTATTAATTGGTACAAATCAATGTTTCCAACAAAAAATAAAATGAAAAAAATAAAATCTAAGACTGGCATGTGTATTACAGGTGAAGATACACCGTTCTATTTTTGGGATAAAATTGCAATTAAAAGAATTAAAAAAGAATTACCAAAAGTAAAATTAATTGTATTATTAAGAAATCCGATAGATAGAGCTTATTCAAATTATCAATTAGGTGTAAGATCAGGCTCAGAATCATTATCTTTTGAAGATTCTATTAAAAAAGAGATTAATATTTTGGAAAAAAATGATGAGATTGAAAATGATGAGATTGAAAAATTTCTTAGACCTAGATCATATTTTGCTAAAGGACTATATCATAATCAAATCAAAAATTGGTTTAATATTTTTTCTAAAGATCAAATAATAATTTTGAGTACAGAGAATCTTGCAAAAAATCCTCATAAAACATTAGAAGAAATTTTTACCTTTCTGGATCTCCCAAATGAAAAAATTGAAAATTTACAACATAAAAAAGTTGAAAAATATCAAGAAATGAATCAAGATACAAGACAAATTTTAAAAAAATTATTTAAATCACATAATGAAAAATTATTTAAATTCATAGAGAAAAATTTTGAATGGGATAAATAATAATTTAAATTTTGTAATTAAATTAAATAATAAAATCATTTCAAAGCTAAAAGATAACATCTATAATATTTTTAGGGCATATATTTAATTCAAAATCTGAATAGGAAATATAGATTTTTTAATCCATGAGAAATATTTTTGAAACTTTTTAATTATTCAAATTAAAGAGGTATTTTGATTTATTTTATACTATGTTAATTTACTATTTTCAGATAATTCTTTAGTAACAAAAATTCTATACCATATTTCAAATGCTAATAATCCCATAAACTTGTTTACATAAATTACATCCAAATTATCTTTATTGATGTATTTTTTAATCCATTCATCATTTATCCAACCATCTTCAACTATTCTTGAATCTAGCAAATATGATTGACAAATATCATAACCGTGAGATTTCCAAAGAGAAACAGTATTTACATTAAAACCAAGTTTTTCTTTCGAAATTAATGAATCAGCTTGATTTCTTAGAAGTAACTCTCTTAATGGGAGTTTTCCGATATTTTTTATTTCATCATATTTGTATTTACTAGGAATTTTTAATCCATATGAAATCAAATTTTTATTTAACAAAGGTGCAATTACATCAATTCCAAAACTATTTGTAATTCTCAAATTTATTGGATTAAAATTATACAATAATTTTCCGTTATAATCAGCAACAAATACTTGTTCTAGTCTAGATAATGGATTATCAAAATATGGTAAAAGCTGTTTGTAAATGAAATCCCAAGTGAAATTAGATTTATGTGCAAAAAGAAACTCTTGATCAGGAACTCTATCTCTTTCATGGCAAGATAAATACGCTTTAACTTTTTCTATAGGTGTAGAATTAGCAGTAGTTAATGATAAGAATTTTTCATATCTGAATGTGTATCCACCAAAAATTTCATCGCCACCATCACCAGAAGCTAAAATTTTTGATAGTGTTTGAGATTTTTTTGCCACATAATACCAATGTAAATCCCAAAATGGGAGTTTGATTTGATTAATAGCTTTTGGTAATTCGGATAAATAATTTTCTAAGTGAAGAATATGATGATTTGCTTCAAATTTTTCTGCTATTTTTGATGCATTTACTGTTTCATCAATACTATTTGCAAATTTGATTGAAATTGCATCTATTTCAATATCAGGATTTGATTTTCTAATTAATGAAAGAATTAATGTTGAATCAACACCTCCGCTTAATGCAATACATAATTTTTTTGAGTTTAATGAATCTAATTTTTCAGAAATTTCTTTGGTTATAGAATTTTCAATTAATTCTAAATCTGGGGATTTGTTAATTGGTTCAAAATCTTTCCATGTTTTTTTAGGTAAATTTGGAGATATTGAAGGATCATATCTAAGAGTTAAAATATCAACTATTGAAGAAGGGAATAATTTGGAGTTAGGAAGTTCCACGACCTAACCCTCTGAAAATTATTTTTTCATTTCTTACAGATTCAGGATCTATAATTCCTCTACAATCAACAAGAATTCTATTTTTCATTTTTGTAATAGAAGAAAGTGGAATTTTTTTAAAATCATCATGTCCAGTGACAATTACTGCACAATCCACTTTTGAAAAGATGTTTTCAAGATTTTCTTCGACTTTAATACCAAATACTTCAGTTGAAGAAAAAAATGGATCATATACATGAACTTTTACACCTAAATTTTGGAGTTTTTTAATTATATTTTTAGCTGGAGTGAGTTGAATATCTTTGACATTTGGTTTGTATGATACTCCAAGAATAAGGATTTCACTGTTTTCTAATGATTTTTTACACTCCTCAAATGCATCAGATATAAGTTCAATTATATGATCTGGCATTTTTTCATTAATTTTTCTACCAGATTCAATAATATTCAATTTTACACCAGTGCGTCTTGCAGTATTTAGTAATTGATAAGAATTGATTGGTAAGCATGGACCACCAACCCCAGCACCTGGATAATGTATTTGAAAATTATATTTCATCTTTGCAGCTTCTAAAACTTTCATTGTATCAATCCCCAATTTCTCAAACATTAAAGATAATTCACTTACAAATGCAATGTTAATGTCTCGAAATACATTTGTTGTTAATTTAACAGCATTTGCAGTTTTACAATTTGGCATGTCAATAAGATCTACTGAGAAAACAAAATGGTAAATTGTTTTAATTATTTTAGTAATATCGTTATTGATTCCACCTACCAATCTAGGCAGATGAGTAAAATCATGTAAAATTTCTCCAGGATTTGCATTTTCAGGACAAACACCAACAAAGAAATTTTCTTCAATTTTCAATCTTCCAGATCTTGATATTAATGAAATCATTTCATCTTCAATAAAACCAGGTTCAATTGTACTCTCAACAATTACTAATGAATTTGGAGATAATATTTCTGATAGATTTGAACCAACAGTTGTTAATGCAGAATAATCAGGAATATTATTTTCATCCATAGGAGTAGGTAATGATAATAATATTAAATCAGAATTGGAAACTGCATCTTCAATTTTTGTAGTAACTGAAAAAGTTTTTTTTTCTAAAACTTCATTAAAAATTTCTTCATATCCAGGTTCATCCTTTAAAGGAAAAATTCCAGAATTGATATTTTGGATTAAATTTGTATTTATATCAACACCAATAGTTTGCAAGCCTGATTTAGCAAAAGACAATGCAGTAGGAAGGCCAATTCGTCCTATACCTATCACACAAACTCTAAGTGTTTTTGAATTGAGTGATTTTTGTACCTCTTCAAGATTATTCATATTAATTTTCAAATCGTTCATAGATATCACAAATGATATTTTGAACCTATTTTGACCTTATTTTAATTTGTAATAATGATTTTTTATCCAAAATTTTAAAAGCTTAATGATTAGACAAAGAATGAAATTTTGTGACTAAAGTTGTAATTACTGCGGCTGGAAAAGGTACAAGGTTATTGCCATTTACAAAAGAAATACCTAAAGAAATGATGCCAATTTTTTCCGGTTTTTCTACAAATAAAAAAGTGGTTGTCCCATTATTACAATATGTATATGAACAATTATTCTCAATGAATTTTAGAGATTATTGTTTTATTGTCGGTAGAGAGAAAAGATCAATTGAAGATCATTTTACACCTCATGAATCATATTTGAGAGATTTGTCAGGTGATTATAAAAAAATTATAAAAAAATTATATCAAAAATTAGAAAAATCACATTTAGTTTGGATTAATCAAAATAGACCATTAGGGTTTGGTGATGCAGTAAAACGAGCAGAAAAATATGTTGGGAAAGAAGATTTCATTGTACATGCAGGAGATGTAACAATACTGAGTAATTCAAAACATCCTATTTTACGTTTAATTGAAACCGCAAATGAAAATCCAGATGCAAAAGTGATTTTACTTTGTAAAAAAATTAGAAATTCAAAAAGATATGGAGTTCCAACTGTTAGTAAAATTTCCAAAAATTTATTTAATGTAAAAGAAGTTGTAGAAAAACCAGATAAACCAAAATCAGAATTTGGAATATTGCCATTATATTATTTCAAGTCAGATATTTTTTCAAGTTTAAAAAAAATTAAACCGGGAAAAGGAAAAGAATTTCAACTAACAGATGCAATACAGAATATAATTCAAGAAAAACAAAAGGTTTTGGCCATTACATTAGAAAAAAATGAAAAAGAAGTAGATGTTGGAACAGTTGAATCCTATAGAAATGCTCAAGATATTACATTTAGAAAGGCATGATTTTTAAGATTATAAAAAATGGATAAAATATGAAAATAGGAATAGTTGGTTTAGGTTTTGTAGGATTATCATTATCTAGTGTCTTAGCTTCAAAAGGATACAATGTTATCGGAATAGATACCGATATAGAAAAATGTGATAAAATAAGTAATGGTATACCACCATTTTTCGAACCAGATTTAGAAAAAAATTTAAGAAATGGCTTAAAAAAAAAATTAATCATTGATAATGATTTTTCTTTGATTAAAGATTGTGATTTAATTTTTGTATCTGTAGGAACACCTCAACAAACAGATGGTTCAATAGAATTATCAATGATCAAAAATGCAGTAGGGGAGATAGGAGAAACAATTGCCAAAAATAAAAAAAAATCAATCATTTTTATTAAAAGTACTATTACTCCTGGGACTTTACAAAATGTCATATTACCAATTTTAGAACAAAAATCTAAAAAGAAAGCTGGAAAAGAATTTGGATTAATTTCAAATCCAGAATTTCTACAGGAAAGTAGTGCAATTCAAGATACAAAATTTCCACATGTTGTTGTATTGGGGGGTAATCAAACTAACTATATGAAAAAAGCAAAAAACTTTTTTTCTAAATTACATCCTAATGTTCCCATAATTGAAACAAATCATCAAACAGCTGAGATGATAAAATATGCAAATAATTCATTTCTTGCAACAAAAATCAGCTTCATAAACCAGTTAGCTAACATATGTCAAAATATTCCAGGTGCAAATATTGATGACATTGCACAAACCATAGGTTTGGATCCTAGAATTGGAAAATTATTTTTAAATGCTGGACCAGGTTATGGTGGATCTTGTTTACCAAAAGATGTTAAAGCTATAATGAGTTTTTCAAAGAAATCAGGAATATTGCCAACATTTCTTAGTGCAGTAGAAAAAACAAATCAACAACAAATTGAAAACATAATAAAATTAATTGAAAAAAATTGTGGTAATTTAAAGGGGAAAAATATTTCGATTTTAGGATTGTCGTTTAAACCCAAAACAGATGATATTAGAGATTCAATATCATTAAAAATTATTGAAAAATTATTGAAAAAACAAGCAAAAATTATTGTTCATGATCCTATGGCAATTAAAAATGTAAGAAAAAAATTCAGAAAAAGAATCACATATGCAAATTCTATTTCTAATGCGCTAGAGAATAGTTATTGTGGTGTAATAATGACTGCATGGCCAGAATATTCTAAAATTACAAATAAAAATTTGGAACATATGAAAAAACGAATAATAGTTGATTCACGGAGAATTTTAAAAAACCAAAAACTTGATTGTGTTTACAGTGCAGTAGGAATAGGAAATTAAATAATTTTTGTAGAAATGTATTTTAAAAGATGGAATTTCTATGAAATATGAAAAATTTTCTCATTACAGGTGGTGCTGGATTTGTTGGGAGTCATTTAGCTGAAGAACTAATTAAGAAAGGAAATTCAGTCACAATTTTAGATGATCTAAATACAGGTAAGATGAAAAATCTTGAAAAAATTAAAGAGAAAATTAATTTCATTAAAGGTGATATTCGTGATTTGAATCTACTAAAAGAAATTAGTAAAGAAAAAGATGGGATTTTTCATGAGGCAGCTAGAGCATCAGTTCAAGAATCCTTTGAAAAACCAGAGGAATATCATGATGTTAACGTTAAAGGAACTGAAAATGTGTTTACAGTAGCAAAAGAAGTCGGAATAAAAGTAGTTTATGCAAGTTCATCAAGTGTTTATGGAAATCCAAAAGAGTTACCTATTAAAGAAGAATCAAAGAAAAATCCAATAAATCCGTATGCACAAACTAAATTAGATAAAGAAAAACTAGCAATAAAATTTTCTAAAGAAGGATTGAAAGTGATTGGTTTAAGATACTTGAATATTTTTGGAGAAGGACAATCAAAAGAATATGCAGGGGTCATTAAATTATTTCTAGAACGTATTCAACAAAAACTTCCTCCTAAAATTAATGGTGATGGATTACAAGCTAGAGATTTTGTTTACGTAGGAGATGTAGTAACTGCAAATATTTTATCAATGGAGAGTGATGTCAATCATACATTCTTTAATGTAGGTACAGGAACAAAAATTTCGATTCTTGATATTGCTAAAATAATGATAAAATACTCAAAATTGAATATAGAACCTATTTTTGGCCCTCCGTTAAAAGGTGATGTGAATGTTACTCTAGCAGATATTTCACACATTCAAAATAAATTAAATTGGAAACCAACTGTTTTTCTAGAAGAATGGTTAAAACAAAAAATTACTGATTTTAATATCAATTAGAAAGCCTAAACTAGCATCTAAATAGAGATTTGATTGGAAAATGAGATTATTAATAGGAGGTTCAAGTTCAAAACTTTTTCATCTAAAAGAATTTGCTGATGCTTTAGAAGATATTGGAATTAAAACAAAAGTAGTTCTGGATGTAGATTTTTCAGATGGATTTCCCAGTAGAAAAATAAAAAATTGGTTTCAATCAAAAAATGCCTTTAAAAAATTAGTTAAAGAATTCAAACCAGATCTAATTTTAGTAGATAGACAAAGACATTTTGGATTAGACACAATTAAAGAAAAAATTCCATTAGTAATACATCTAAGAGGAAATTATTGGAAGGAAATGGAAACAGCTCGTAAAACAATTTACAAATCATTTCCAAAAAAACTAGCAATTGATTCATGGAGGAAAATAGGTAAAAATTCTTTTGATGGTTCAACAGGAATTATTCCTATTTGTAAATATCTTGATAAAATTACAAAAAATGAATATCCAAATAAAAATACATTTGTAATGTATCAAGGAATAACCCCATCTAACTGGTTTCATGATGAAGGAATGAAATTAGAACATCCGTGTGTTGGATTACTTCAGGGAGCAGTGATATGGGATAAAACAAAAGAGTTACTCATTTTAGAAAATATTCTTGAAAAATTACCAAATGTAAAATTTTACTGGGTAGGAGATGGTCCATTCAGAGAAGAAATTTTATTAAAATTGAAAAAATATAAAAATTTTCAATGGTTAGGAGCATTACAATATCCAGATAAAGTTAGAAAATTTCTAAGTGAAATTGATATTTATGCTTTAATTTCGGGATTAGACATGTCTCCATTGACATTACTTGAAGCACAATTAATGCAAAAACCTGTAATTGCAACAAATGTAGGAGGAATTCCTGAATTAATGAAAAATAATAAAACAGGATTTCTAATTGAAAAAGGCGATTCAGAAAATTTAAAAAATAAGATTTTAGAATTGTTAGATGATACTCAAAAAGCACAAAGTATGGGACGTGAAGGAAGGAAATTTGTAGAAGAAAGTTTTAGTTGGGATATTATTGCTAAAAAATTTGTAATAGATATTAAAGAATTGTTAAACAAGAAAAATTAAATTAATTTATTTTTTTTCCAGTAACGCTAATTCCACTTTCAATTTCTTTAAAATTAGTAATTTTCAATTTAGAATCATTAAACCATCCTTTAACTTCTTTTGGAGTATGTCTAAATGCAAATTTTGGAGAATACCAATCAAAATTTACTCCAACACTTCTTTCAAAGTTATCTGATTCATCCCAAAAACATTTCAAAAAATGCCAATATACAAAACGTTGCACATCATATTCACCAGCTTTGACACCTAAAAGTGGAATATCTTGAGGTATTTTGATTTTCTTTTTTAATTGAGCTAAGCTCTTTCCTAAAAATGCCATTTGTTTAGAAAATTCAGTACATTCTACAGTGGACATTTTAACAGTTTTATTTCGAATATAGTCATCGACATATTCTCTAACTGGAGCTTTTTTATTGTAAACATAAATCGAGATATGTCCAGATTTTGTTAGGAATTTTGTTAAATATTTGAATGAAGTTCCTGTGTTTTTTGTATGATGAAGAACTTGATCTGAATAAATATAATCAAAGAAACTTTTTTTGAACGGTAATTGACGAAGATCAGCTTGCAGAAAATGTACATTTGGTAATTTTCCATATTTTGCATATGCAAAATCAATACTCTCGCTTGCATCTAATGCAATTACTTCAGAATTTTTATTTGTAGAAAGAAATTTTGCGCTATTTCCAATTCCTGTTCCTGCATCAAGAATCATAGTTTTTGAATTTAAAAATTTATCAAAATTTTCTTTTGTTTTCCACCCATATCTATCTAAAAACCATTTTCTTTGAAAATCAACCCAATCTTTTTCATGATGGTTTTTATGATGGTTTTTCCATTTTTCACTAAAAGCATCTTCAGTTTTTATAAAATCTTTTGTTTTATCAACAACAAATCTAGGAATACCTTTTGTAATTTTAAAATCATCTTTACATTCATGACATTTTATTGTTCCTTCTATAATTTCAAAACCTTGTTTTTTTCTAATTTTTACATCAACAGATTTTCTACATGTTGGGCAAACTAAAAAATCAATTAGTTTTTGCTTCAATAAATGAAATTTTAAAATCCTAAATAAAAACTAATAATTTAAGATTTTAGAATTATATTATTTTTCATATAATTCAATATATTTTGAAAGCAATACATCCCATGTGAAATTTTTAGTAATAAATTCAAATGCATTTTTAGTAATATTTGTCATTAGCAAATCATCATCTAAAAGATCATTTATTGCTTCAATCATTTTTTCAGGATTTTCTGGTGGTATTAAAATTCCAGTTATTCTATTTTCAACAATTTCTGAAATACCTCCAACATTAGTTGCTATAACAGGAATTTTTAGATAGAATGCTTCTTTTATTACCTGTGGTATACTCTCCATCCTAGAAGGAATTACAAGTATATTTGATGATTTCAAAATTTGCATAGTTTTTTCCCATGGTGAATTAGTACAATAAATTACATTTCCATTAATTTTAGATTCAATATTTTTTAAAATATCAATTCCTTTCTCATAACTATCACGACCAATGTAAATTATTTGATTTTTCTTTTTTTCGATTTCACCAACATTGTTAAATTTTTTAGCATCTAATGGTGCCGGCAAATAAATAAAATTTGCATTAACTTTTTCTTTATAATTTTTTTGAACTGTTTTTGAATCAGTTGTTAATTTATTAGAAATTTTAAACGCTTTATGTTCTGCTTTACTAACTAAATTCCCAATGGATTTTGAATGTAATACTTCTATCTGCTCAGAATACATTCCATGCACTGAAAGAATTTTTTTATTGGAGTTTACATATTTCATTACAAATGCAGATGGAATATTCCATGCATGAACTGCATCAAATTTTTCGCGATTTGTTAGTGATTTTAAAATTCCAAATATTGTAAAAGATGGATTTTTTAATTTTTTTATTGGGATATGTGGAATTTGCATTAATTTAACATCATGACCTTGTTCACGTAATTTTTCTGCAACTCTTTTTGCATGACCACCTATTCCACCTTCAAATCGTGGAGATATGTATAGAATTTTCATATCCAAAAATTAAATTATGAACTTTTAAGGTATTGGATGAAAAAATTCTTTTACATTGTTGCTTGAGATGCATCATGGAACATTTGACTCTTAGCACAACCAGCAGCTAATTCATCACCAGCACCACGTCTCATTAGTCCTCTATACAAACAATCTTCGAGTTTAACATCTTCTCTTTGTTCCCATTCCTCAACAGTTACAGAGAATTTCTTTTGAATTCTATCTCTATACCACTCTGGAATTACATTAAAGGCACAAAATGGAACTATTCTAAGGTCTGGAGTCACATAATGAATATCACATCTTTGTAGTCTTTCCAAATCTTCATTGTATTTGTCTTGAAAGTGCATCA